>OGHK01000716.1_pt1 | contig 33368 bp, 29 predicted proteins | sample 1571411 | NCBI WGS metagenome assembly OGHK01 (sample SAMEA2582043, study PRJEB24529) | metagenome | biome: Human gut stool | place: China | collected 2011 | reverse complement strand
CGCGAGCTGGGTTTAGAACGTCGTGAGACAGTTCGGTCCCTATCTGCCGTGGGCGCTGGAGAACTGAGGGGGGCTGCTCCTAGTACGAGAGGACCGGAGTGGACGCATCACTGGTGTTCGGGTTGTCATGCCAATGGCACTGCCCGGTAGCTAAATGCGGAAGAGATAAGTGCTGAAAGCATCTAAGCACGAAACTTGCCCCGAGATGAGTTCTCCCTGACTCCTTGAGAGTCCTGAAGGAACGTTGAAGACGACGACGTTGATAGGCCGGGTGTGTAAGCGCAGCGATGCGTTGAGCTAACCGGTACTAATGAACCGTGAGGCTTAACCTTACAACGCCGAAGATGTTTTGGCGGATGAGAGAAGATTTTCAGCCTGATACAGATTAAATCAGAACGCAGAAGCGGTCTGATAAAACAGAATTTGCCTGGCGGCCGTAGCGCGGTGGTCCCACCTGACCCCATGCCGAACTCAGAAGTGAAACGCCGTAGCGCCGATGGTAGTGTGGGGTCTCCCCATGTGAGAGTAGGGAACTGCCAGGCATCAAATAAAGCAGAAAGCCCGGTCGAAAGACCGGGCTTTTTGTTTTTGCGTTTAAAAAGAACCCCGTCCCGAAAGGTGCGGGGTTTTTTGCTGTGTGGGGTATATCTCCCCCCGGTGGCGCTGCGCTTACCGGGGCTACAAAACCGTACCCCGGACAAAGTGCGCAGCACCGCCTTTATTGCTTCGCAAAATAGCGTGACGAATGCTTGTGGCATGGTCAACCGGATAGTGAATTTACCGGATGATACAAGTCGGAAAATAATTATCAGCAGCTACGATTAATATTATCTCTTTATTTCAGCGCCATTATATTGTGCCCCGGTAAAATAATGATGCGGTCTCTTCCTCCCACAAAATAACGCGTTTACGCTTCAGAAAAAATATTTCCGTGACTGGATACTTCGCTTCCGGATGTATTGTGGCGAACGGTATGCTTCTTCCCTGTTTTTGTCTAAATGAGCTTTATCATTAACACTTTGTTAACTTGATCTGGTTTATATGGCAGCAAATTTGATATACAAAGGGGGATGATTGCCTGTATGGATGCTGCCCGAAATACCTTGCGAGACATATGCTGGTTCTCGGCTGGCAAATGAGAATAGAAATGAAAATCCTGCTTAACTGGTCGCCATTGCGCCAGCTCTTCACTTACATTCAGGAGCGCTTTACCTTTCTGGTGCTGCTCTGCTGGCCTGCGATTATCTGGTTGTTCTGCCGGGTCGGCGTGTGGCTCACCGATAACGTTTATGAACTGCTGGGAAAATCACCCGCCCAGTCCTTCACCGTCTACCTGCAGCCGTTTATGACCCCCGGCACGCTGCTGCGCATCTCCATCAGCTGGGTGGTATTGCTGTTCATTCTCTTCAGTATGGCGATGGCCTTCACCTGGGGTTTACGTCGCTTTATGAATCGCCATAAATAAACCATTCGGCCGCCGCAAGTCGACGGCCCTTCTTAAGCCTTTATGCCATCTCACCGATAGTCTTACGAAAACGCAGCAACGCGATAGTAAAGAACACTCCGCCGATAGCCAGCAAGGTTAAGAACTGCGGCCAGACGATGGCGAAGCTGGCGCCTCGATACAATATCGCCTGCGCCAGGCTGACGAAGTGGGTGGTCGGCATGGTCAACATAATATCCTGTACCAGCTGCGGCATACTTTCTCGCGGCGTGGATCCGCCGGAGAGCATCTGCAGCGGCAGTAAGACCAGGATCATCAGCAGCCCCAGCTGCGGCATCGAGCGGGCGAGGGTGCCCATAAAAATGCCGATTGAGGTCGTGGCGAACAGGCTGAGCGCCACCCCCAGCATAAACAGGGGAATCGACCCTTCAATGGGCACCTGCAAAATCCCCTGTACCATCAGCACCAGCGACAGCCCGGAGACCACCAGCACCACCAGACCCATTGACCAGATCTTGGCCATCATGATTTCAAACGGCGTGACCGGCATCACCAGCAGATGCTCAATGGTGCCATGTTCCCGCTCGCGGATCAGCGCCGAACCGGTGAGGACAATGGCCAGCATGGTGATATTGTTGATGATCGCCATCACCGCGCCAAAGCGCTCCTGCTCAAGGTTAGGATTAAAACGCATCCTGACCGCCAGCTCTACCGGCAGCACGCTGTTATCCCGATAGCGGGCGATAAAACTGTTTACTTCGCCGGTGATAATATTCTGGATGTAACCGTTGCCGGTAAAGGCCTGACTCATGCGCGTGGCGTCGACGTTGACCTGGATTTCCGGCTGCCGACCGGCCAGTACATCGCGCTGGAAGTTAGGCGGGATGTTGATGGCGAACGTGTAGCGCCCGGCATCCAGCCCGGCGTCCATCTCATCAGCGGTGATCAGCTCCGGCTCAAGAAACCAGGGACGGTAAAAAGCGTTAATAATGCGTGAGGAGAGCTGGGATTTATCCATATCAGCAACCGCGATCGGCGCCAGGTGCAGTGAACCGGGCATCACCGTGGCCGAGGAGTACACCGACACGGTAAACGCAAACACGATCAGCGCCAGCATCGCTTTATCACCGAGCAGGCTGCGCAGTTCTTTGACGCCAAGATTATAAATATTGCGTAATCCGCGCATCATCCCTCCTGTTTCTTCAGCAGCAGCACGCTCAACCCGAGCACCAGCGGCACCGCAATCAGTAGCGGAATGAATGAGCCCCACAAATCGCTAATATTCAGCGCTTTGGAAAAGGTCCCGCGGGCGATAGTCAGGAAGTGGCTGGTCGGGTAGATTTGCCCAATCCAGCGCCCGGGACCTTCCAGCGAGGCCACCGGATCGATCATTCCGGAAAACTGGGTTGCCGGGATCAGCGTAATAATCGCGGTACCGAAAATAGCGGCGATTTGGCTCTTCATAAAGGTTGAGATCAGCAGCCCCAGACCAGTGGCGATGGTGACATACAGCAGCGCCGCCAGGGTCAGCGTCAGGAAACTCCCCTTATGCGCGACGCCAAAGACAAAGACCGACAGCGCGCACAGCAGGAAGAAGTTAAACATCCCCAGTACGATGTAAGGCAGCTGCTTGCCGAGCAGGAATTCGCTGCGGGTGGTTGGCGTCACGTACAAGTTGATAATCGATCCGAGCTCTTTCTCACGCACTACGCTCAGGGCGCTGAGCATCGCCGGGATCATCATCAGCAGCAGCGGGATCACCGCCGGGACGATGGCCGGCAGGCTCTTCACATCTGGATTGTAGCGATAGCGGGTCTCGATGGAGATGAGCGAGGTATCGCGCTGCGGGCTGCTCTGCCGGCCGGCCATCTCCTGCAGCCAGGCCAGATGCATCGCCTGTACGTAGCCGCGCACGGTTTCCGCGCGGTTGGGCATCGCGCCGTCCACCCACACGCCGATTTGCACCGGCGTGCCGCGGGCGATATCGCGACCAAAGTTCGGCGGGATCTCTATTGCCACCGCCAGCTCGCCATCGCGCATCCGGCGGTCCAGTTCGTCATAGCTGTGCAGCGGCGCCTGCTCGATAAAGTAGCGTGAACCGGCTATGTTCTGCGACCAGCCCTGGCTGCTGAGGGTTTGATCGCGGTCGAGGACGGCAAAGCGCAGATCCTCAACGTCCATGCTGATCCCATACCCCATGATAAACATCAGGATCACCGTCCCCAGCAGCGCCAGCGTCGATCGTACCGGATCGCGGCGCAGCTCCAGCGCCTCGCGGCGGCTATAGCTAAACAGCCGGCGAAGACTGAAGGCCTGCCGTGGAGCCGTATGTCCGGAATGCGATGCCACAGCAGACGTGGGTTCTTCTGGTACTGGAGAGGACGGCTGGGCCTCTTTAAGCCAGGCGATAAACGCCTCTTCCAGGCTGTTTGAACCGCGCTGCTCGACCAGCGCCTGCGGCGTATCGCTGGCCAGCACTTTGCCGGCGTGCATCAGGGAGATACGATCGCAGCGTTCCGCCTCATTCATAAAGTGGGTGGAGATAAAAATGGTCACCTGATCCTGCCGCGCGAGGTCTACCATCAGCTGCCAGAACATATCCCGCGCCACCGGGTCGACGCCGGAGGTCGGCTCGTCGAGGATCAGCATCTCCGGGCGATGGATGACCGCCACCGCTAACGACAGGCGCTGACGGATCCCCAGCGGCAGATCGGCGGGAAGCGCGTCTTCAACCTCGGTCAGCATAAAGCGCTCGCACATTTCCGCCACCCGGCCGGGGATTTCGCCGTCCGGAATATGGAACAGGCGGGCGTGCAGCTCGAGGTTTTGCCGGACGGTCAGCTCGCTATAGAGCGAGAAGGCCTGCGACATATAGCCCACCCGCTGGCGGGTGGCGATATCCTTCGGGTCGACCGGCTGGCCGAACAGCCAGGCTTCACCTTCGCTGGCGGGCAGCAGGCCGGTGAGCATCTTCATGGTGGTGGATTTGCCGCAGCCGTTGGAGCCGAGGAAGCCGAAGATTTCACCGCGGGCGATGCGGAAATTAACGTGGTCGACGGCAACAAAGTTGCCGAAGCGCATGGTCAGGCCGCGCGCTTCGATGGCGATCTCTTTCTCACGGCTGTCGCGCGGTGGGATAACTACCGCCCTATGCGCCCGACGCTGTGCTTCTGGCAGCAGGGCGATAAACGCCTGCTCCAGGGTCTGGCTGCCGGTCTGGGCTTTGAGCTCTGCGGCGCTGCCGGTCGCCAGCACCTCGCCGGCGTTCATCGCCACCAGCCAGTCAAAGCGCTCGGCCTCTTCCATGTAGGCGGTGGCCACCAGCACGCTCATCGCCGGCTGGCGCTGGCGAATACTGTCGATAAGCTCCCAGAACTGCGCCCGGGAGAGGGGATCGACGCCGGTGGTCGGTTCATCAAGGATCAGCAGCTGCGGATCGTGGATCAGCGCGCAGCACAGGCCGAGCTTTTGCTTCATCCCACCGGAGAGTTTTCCGGCGGGGCGATCGCGAAACGGCGCCAGCCCGGTACTCTGCAGCAGCTCGTTGATGCGCAGTTCGCGCTCGGCTTTATCGTGGCCGAACAGGCGGGCGAAGAAGTCGACGTTTTCATACACCGAGAGAGTGTGATAGAGGTTTTTCCCCAGCCCCTGCGGCATCCACGCGATTTTCGGACACACCTCGCGGCGGTGATGCACATCGCGCATATCGCCGCCAAGCACCATCACGTTCCCCTGCTCGATGATCCGCGCCCCGGCGATCAGCGAAAGCAGGCTCGATTTGCCGACGCCGTCCGGGCCAATCAGGCCAACCATACGCCGTGCCGGGATCGCCAGACTGATATCGCGCAGCGCGATGGTGGCGCCAAACTGCTGACCAACGTGTTCCAGCAGGGCGACGGGGGGCGAGGTATCCTGCGGCGTTAGTTTCATTGCGGCAACCTCACCGCCAGGGCTTCAGGCCAGGGTTGTTGTTTATCCAGCCGTACGTAAGCCATACCGGGCAGGCCGGTTTTGACATACTCCAGGTGCTGCGCCAGCAGCTCCGGCGGGATACGCGCTTTGACGCGGAACATTAGCTTAAGGCGCTCGTCGCTGGTCTCGACCGTTTTCGGCGTGAACTGGGCGACGCTGGCGACAAAGCTGATATTGGCCGGGATCACCAGATCCGGCGCGGCATCAAGGACCAAGCGCGCTTCGCTGCCGAGCGCCAGCAGACCTGCCTGTTCGGTGGGCAGAAAAAAGGTCATATAGACATCGGCGAGATCGACCATGTTCAGTACCCGGCCACCGGCGGCCAGGACTTCGCCTGGCTCAGCGACGCGATACTGAATGCGGCCGTCGCGGGGGGCTTTCAGCTCGCTATCGTCAATATCGGCGAGGATCCGCCGCTCGGTCGCCTGGGAGGCTTCGACGCGGGTTTGCGCCTGAATAATGCTGGTGCGGGCAGCTTCGATGGCGGCGCGGGCGGCGGAGACCTGGGCTTTCGCCGATTCCAGCGCCGCGCGGGCGCTCTCTGCGGCCGCGCGATCGTCATCCAGCTGCTGGGCAGAGACGGCGCCACGCTGGGAGAGGGTGTTGGAGCGAACATGGCGTTTCGCCGTGGAATCCAGCTCCGCCTGGCGCTGCTTCACTACCGCTTCGCTGGCGCGCATTTCACTTTGTCGCTGATCGAGCAAGGCTCTGGCGGCCAGGACCGCGCTTTCCGCCTCCTTGATTTGCGCGGCGGCTTCAAGACGCTGCTCGTTCAGTACCCGGGTATCCATTCTCGCCAGCACCTCTCCCTGGTGCACGAACTGACCCTCTTTGACCAGAATGGTGTCGATACGCCCGGCGATTTTACTGGCAATATCGACTTCGGTGGCTTCGATTCGGCCGTTGCTGCTGGCAACCCCCGCGGGGAGCCCCGGCGGGCGCAGCAGCCACCATGCGGCGGCGGCGAGCACCACCAGTAAGCCGACAAAATACCCTGCCCAACGTTTCTTTATTTTGTCCATACGCGACTCGCTTGATTCCCTGTGCTGAGTGGTGCGCGTGTTTCCTCCGGCGGGCGGAGCGTCCTTCTTGCGAAGGACGAAAAAGTGGAGGGAGGGCCGCTGACGCCGCGCTCTGCCGCGCCGATGCGCAGCCGCTCGCTGGGCTACTTATGTGGTCATCATCAGCGATCCTGGCCTTAATGAAACACGCATAGTGAGAGCTACCGTTAACGCGATAGTAACAGCCGGGGCGATATTGTCCATACGAAAGACAGGGTCTTGTCGGCGTGTTAACAAAATTATCCGCACAGGGAGTATTTCACCATCTCAGAACAGCACCGGCAGACCCAGCCCGCGCTTCACCTCATGCAGCGTCTGCTGCGTCAGCTGGTGGGCACGTTCGCTGCCCTGGCGCAGCAGCTCAAGCAGCATCCCTTTATCCTGAATATAGGTAGCCCGGCGTTCGCGGATTGGCGCCAGTAGCGCCTGCAGGCAGGTTTCCAGTTCATTCTTACACTGGCGATCGCCCAGCCCGCCGCGCTGATAGTGGGCTTTCATCTCTGCCACCCGCGCCTTATCGCTGTGGAATGCATCGAGATAGGTAAACACCACGTTGCCCTCGACATGCCCCGGATCGCTGACTCTCAGGTGCGTCGGGTCGGTATACATCGCGCTGACCGCGTGGTGGATCTCCTCCTCTGTGGCCGATAACGTCAGCGTATTGCCCAGCGATTTCGACATTTTGGCGTTGCCATCGACGCCCGGCAGGCGACTCACTTCGCTGAGTAGCGCCTTGCAGTGGCGCAGCACCGGCTCGCCGGTGAGGCTATTCATCTTGTGGACGATCTCGTTGGTCTGCTCAATCATCGGTAGCTGATCGTCGCCCACCGGCACCAGTTCGGCCTTGAACGCGGTGATATCGGCCGCCTGGCTAATCGGATAGGCGAGAAAACCCACCGGCAGCGAGCGGGCGAATCCCTTCTGGGCAATCTCATTTTTGACCGTCGGATTACGTTCTACGCGGGCGACGGTGACGATATTCATATACAGCGCGCTGAGCTCCGCCAGCGCCGGCAGGGCGGACTGCAGGCAAATAGTGGTGAGCCTGGGGTCGATGCCGACGGCCAGATAATCGGCCATGACTTCGAGGATATGGTGGCTGATTTTTTGCGGATTGCTGCCGTTGTCCGTGAGCCCTTGCAGGTCGGCGATCAGGATAAATTGCTGGTGGTTATGCTGCAGCGCGACGCGCTGGCGCAGCGAGCCGACGTAATGGCCAAGATGTAGCTGGCCGGTCGGGCGGTCGCCGGTGAGGATGGTTTGTGGATGGTTCATCAGGGACTCCTTATCAGACTGTTCAGCCGAAAGACGTCCTGAAAACACCAAAGCCGCCTTCCGGCGGCTTTGAAAATGGAAACGTGTATCGTGCCGCCTGTTATGCAGGCAGCCACCAACGGCGGGGATAGGTAACGATAACGTTTCTGTTCATAGGGAGTATCCTGCCACGGAAGGGGCTGGAGGCGCAATCAAAAATCACATACTTTTCCTGATGTTATTTATGTGATTGTTTTTCGGTAAATAACGAAGCGGGAAAAATATATTTTCTCTGCGACCCGAACATTATTCTGGAACAATAAACTATGTTGCATTTTTTTTGTGAAAAAGCTCACGCCACAGGATTATAGTATTATTATCCATATTTATAGCTGAATATTACCTGTCTGCTGTTACAGCTTGTGTTTATTCTCTTCTAAATTATTAACATTATTACAATTTCTATCTATTTTTCCGCTTTGCGTCATACCCCTGTCTGACTACAACGTATTGAGGCTAATTATTATGCATAAACGTCTGGTCGTTAATATTTTTTCATCCTTGCTGTTGGGGGCTGCGCTTATTTCCGCGCCGGTATATGCGGCGGAAAAAACCGTAGTCAATATTTCAAAAGTGGACGGCATGCCATGGTTTAACCGGATGGGTGAAGGGGTAGTCCAGGCCGGGAAAGAGTTTAACCTCAACGCCTCCCAGGTAGGGCCGTCCAGCACCGATGCGCCGCAGCAGGTGAAAATTATTGAGGACCTGATTGCACGTAAAGTGGATGCCATCACTATCGTGCCTAACGATGCCAACGTGCTGGAGCCGGTATTCAAAAAAGCCCGTGACGCCGGCATCGTGGTGCTGACCAACGAATCGCCCGGGCAGCCGAGCGCCAACTGGGATGTGGAGATCATCGATAACGAGAAGTTCGCTGCTGAATACGTGGAGCATATGGCCAAGCGGATGGGTGGCAAAGGCGGCTACGTTATCTATGTCGGTAGCCTTACGGTACCGCAGCACAACCTGTGGGCCGATCTGCTGGTGAAATACCAAAAAGAACATTACCCGGACATGCATGAAGTCACCCGCCGAATGCCGGTGGCGGAAAGTGTTGATGATTCCCGCCGTACCACGCTCGATCTGATGAAAACTTACCCGGATCTGAAAGCGGTGGTCTCTTTTGGTTCGAATGGCCCGATTGGCGCGGGGCGCGCGGTGAAAGAGAAGCGTGCGAAAAATAAAGTCGCGGTCTACGGGATGATGATCCCCTCGCAGGCGGCCTCTCTTATTAAGAGCGGCGATATTACCGAAGGGATCACCTACGATCCGGCGACAGCCGGCTATGCCCTCGCGGCCGTCGCCAGCACCCTGCTGAACGGCAAAACCATTGAGCCGGGATTTGAACTGAAAGAGCTCGGTAAAGCGGAGGTCGATAGCGACAAGCATATTATCCGCTTCCATAAAGTGCTGCTGGTAAATAAAGACAATATTGATTCGCTCTACTAATCCACCTTCCGGGGCGCCTGCCGCCCCGGCTTAACCAGCCAGGGGATGCTATGGAACCTTTCCTTTCCCTTCGACACGTCAGCAAAACCTTCCACGCCAACCGCGCGCTCAATGATATCAGCATCGACTTTATGCCCGGAGAAGTGCACTGCCTGGCCGGGCAGAACGGTTGCGGGAAGTCGACGTTGATCAAAATTATCTCTGGCGTCTATCGCCCGGATGAGGGCGCAGCGATGACGCTGGGCGGCAAGACGTGGCCCAAACTGACGCCAGCGGCCTCTGTCGCCCATGGGATCCAGGTGATTTATCAGGATCTGTCGCTGTTTCCCAATCTCAGCGTGTGGGAGAACATTGCTATAAACCACTATCATCGCGGCGTGCTGGTGAGGCGCAGCGAACTGCGACGCAGTGCGGAGCAGGCGATGCGCAGTATTAACGTCTCGCTGCCGCTGGATGTTGCCGTGGAATCGCTCTCCATCGCTCGCTGTCAGCTGGTGGCTATCTGCCGCGCGCTGGCGCAGGATGCCCGGCTTATCATTATGGATGAACCCACGGCCTCATTGACCCATCAGGAAGTGGAGGGACTATTGCATGTGGTGCGCCAGCTGCGTGAGAGGGGGATCTGCATCGTCTTCGTAAGCCACCGTCTGGAAGAGGTCATGGCCGTATCGGACCGCATCAGCGTGCTGAAGGATGGCAATCTGGTCGGCACCTTGCCGGCGGCAGAGGTAACCACCCGTCGGCTCGGTTTTCTGATGACGGGCCAGGAGTTTGACTATCAGGTGCGCGATCTGTGGCAGGGGCAGGGCAGTACGCCGGTGCTGGAGGTGCGCAATCTCAGCCGCAAGGGGGAATATCATAACGTCTCCCTGAAGGTCGAAGCCGGAGAAGTGGTGTCGATAGTCGGCCTGTTGGGCGCCGGGCGGACAGAGCTGTGCCTGAGCCTTTTCGGCATGACCTGCCCTGACAGCGGCGAGATCCTGATAAATGGCCAGCCGGTGCGGTTGCGTAGCAATCAGGACGCTATCCGCCACGGTATCGGCTATGTCTCCGAGGACCGTATGTCGCGCGGCCTGGTGATGAGTCAGTCGATTGAAAACAACATTATCAGCACCGTGTTTCATAAAGTGAAAGGCGCTTGCGGACTATTGAGTGATAGTAAAGCTCAGCAGCTGGTCGCAAGAATGGTCAACGCGTTGACCATTAAGGCGCCGGATACGCATCTGCCGGTGAATACCCTCTCCGGTGGTAATGCCCAGCGCGTTTCTATCGCCAAATGGCTGGCGATCTCTCCTAAGCTGCTGATCCTTGATAGCCCAACCGTGGGGGTGGATATCGCAAACAAAGCCGGGATCTATCATATCATCAGCGATTTGGCTGCCCATGGTATCGCCGTGCTGATGATTTGCGACGAGATCGAAGAGGCGTGGTACCAGAGTCATCGCATCCTGGTGATGAAGCAGGGCGAGTTGACCCATAGCTTCCTGCCGGACAGCAGTACCCAGCAGCAGATAGCGGAGGTGGTCAATGGCTAATCTGTTGAAACGACATGAATTCTGGTTAGGCATGTTCATTATTGCGCTGTGCCTGCTGCTGGGCTGGCGCAGTGAGGAATTTTTCACTTTCGGCAATATTTACGACCTCGCTAATAACTATGCGATGCTGACCATTCTCGCCTGTGGTCTGTTCGTGGTGCTGATCGCCGGCGGGATTGATATCTCCTTCCCGGCTATGACCATTATCGCCCAGTACGGCATGGTGGTGATGCTGCAAAAAGTAGGCGGCAACTTCGCAGTGGCTTTTGTGCTTGCCGGCGGCATCGGCGTGCTGCTGGGGCTGGTGAACGCGCTGTTGGTTAATCGTCTGCGGGTGCCCTCGATCATTATCACCATTTCTACGCTCAACATTTTCTACGGTTTGCTGCTGTGGTTAAGCAAAGGTGTCTGGCTCTACGACTTCCCTCCGTGGTTTGAAAAGGGGGTTATGCTGTTCAAATATACCGATGCCGATGGTTACGATTACGGCCTGGGGCTGCCGCTGCTGACGATGATCGTCGTGGTGCTGTTGACCGCGTTTATCATGAATTTCACCACCGTTGGCCGCAAGATCTATGCCATGGGCGGCAACCGGGAATCCGCCAGCCGCGTCGGCTTCAGCGTGCTCCGCCTGCAGCTATTCGTTTATGGCTATATGGGGCTAATGTCGGGGGCCGCAGGTGTCGTGCAGGCGTGGACAGTGATGACCGTTGCGCCGGATTCACTGCTGGGCTATGAGCTGACGGTGCTGGCGGCGGTGGTGCTGGGCGGCACCAGCCTGATTGGCGGGCGCGGAACTCTCACCGGTACGCTGCTGGGGGTGATTTTACTGGCGGTGATGCAGAACGGCCTGAACCTGCTAGGGGTCTCCTCCTACTGGCAGACTCTGATCACTGGGGCGATCATCGTCGTCAGCATCAGCGTAACGGCATGGAGCCAGCATCAGAACCGGAGCTTGTTATGAAAAAATCGTGGCGCAACAACGTTGAGTTTTACCTGATCGGCCTGCTGCTGCTGATGGTTATCGCCTTTAGCATCGCCATGCCAAACATCTTCTGGTCTGTCAGCAATTTCCAGTCGATTGCCTCGCAAATGCCGGTGCTGGGGATCCTGGCGCTGGCGATGGCCATGACTATGCTTTGCGGCGGCATTAATTTGTCAATTATCGCGACGGCTAACGCCTGCTCGCTGGTGATGGCCTGGGTGGCGACGAGCTATCCGCCTGGGGGCGCTACCGCGCTGGCGACGCTGCTGGCCGGCGGAGGGGCGGCGATGATCATTGGCCTGTGCAACGGGATATTGATCGCCGGGATCCGCGTTTCGCCGATCCTGGCTACCCTTGGCATGATGACCCTGCTCAAAGGGATAAATATTCTGATCACCGGCGGCAGCGCCATCGCTAACTATCCGCAGTGGGTGCTGTGGCTGAATCACGCCCAGTGGTTCGGTATTCCGCTGCCAATGTGGCTTTTTGCGGTGGTGGCGGCCGGGCTGTGGGTGCTGCTGGAGAAAAGCCCGCTGGGTCGGGCGATCATGTTGATCGGATCCAACGAACGGGCGACCCATTATTCCGGGATCAATACCCGGCGGGTGTTGATGTGGGTATATGTCATCTCGGCCCTGCTCTGCGCGGTGGCTGCGTTTCTGATGATGTCGAAGCTGAACTCAGCCAAAGCATCTTATGGGGAATCGTATTTGCTGGTGTCGATCCTCGCGGCGGTGCTTGGCGGCGTGAATCCGGATGGCGGTAGCGGGCGCATCGTTGGGATGGTGCTCGCGCTGTTCCTGCTGCAGATTATTGAGAGTGGGTTCAATATCCTCGGTATCAGCCCCTATCTGACGATGGCGCTGTGGGGCGTATTGCTGCTGTGCTTTATCCAGGCGCGAGGCATGCTGGGACTGGAGAGAGCCGGGTAAATGACCCGTCCTCGGGGGCGAAGACGGGATAGCCAGTTATTCGCTACGCAAATGCACCGCCAGGCCGCTTTGCCCCGGCGCCAGCTCCGGGCGCAGCGTCAGCGACGGGATCAGATAATCGCCATGATTCTGCCGGCGGAATGGAATGGGCTCGGTTTGCCACAGCGTGTCCAGCCGCTCGGCCAGGGCGGCGCACTGATCGGCGAACTGCCCGGCATCGGTTTTATCCGTGCGGTAGAACACTAGCGGGGGAAGCACCTCAAAGCCGGGATAGAACAGCATACCGTGCTGAATGGGGAACAGGATGTCGTCGATGGGGCCATTGATCCCGCGCGGTGAATAGTGTTCTGCCCAGCCGCCGGCGGTGACGATCAGCATCGCCCGTTTGCCGACGAAAGTGCCTTCCCCGTAGCGATCGCCCCAGTGGCGGTCGCTGTGCTCGCCGACGCCATAGGCAAAGCCCCAGGCGTACACCCGGTCGATCCAGCCCTTCATGATGGCGGGCATCGAGAACCACCATAGCGGGAACTGAAAAATCACTGTATCGGCCCACAGCAGCTTTTCCTGCTCGGCTACGATATCCGCACTTTGGGTGCCCTGGGCAAAGGCCTGTTTGGAATCGAGGGTCGGCCGCCAGAACTCGCCGACCGGCGGCGCGCCGCTATCGTCGGCGTCATACCCGGCCTTCCAGCGCATGGCATAGAGATCGGAAACCTGCACTTCATGCCCGGCCTGCTGCAGATGGCGGATGGCGAAATTTTTCAGCGCGCCATTGAGCGAGCGCGGTTCCGGATGGGCGTAAATCAGCAGTACTTTCATAATATCACCTCTGGCGTATGGAGAGCTGCAGAGTAGGAAAGCTGACGCTATAGTAGAAATTAATTGCTTAAATTCCCGGTATAGTCGTGATTAATTTACAGCGTCTGGATCTCAATCTGTTGCGCACCCTGGATGTGCTGCTTAGCGAAAACAACGTTACCCGGGCGGCGCAGCGGCTGAATCTGTCGCAGCCCTCGGTGAGTATTCAGCTCGCCAGGCTGCGGGAGATTTTCGCCGATCCGCTGCTGATGCCGGGCCCGCGCGGCATGCAGCCCACCGCCCGCGCCGATGAGCTTCGTCAGCCGTTGCGCGCTGCGTTAGCCGCGCTGGAGCAGGCGGTGGCGCCGGTCAGCCCTTTTGATCCGGCCACGGCGGCGGAGACCTGGCGGGTGGCGGCGACGGACTATATGGCCTCGGCGATCCTCCTGCCGATGCTGGCTGGGTTACGCCAGGCCTCTCCCGGCAGTCGGCTGGCGGTATTCGAACTGCAGCCGGAGCGGCTGGAGCAGCAGGCGGCCAGCGATACAGTAGATCTTTTCTTTCATACCCGCGAGGGCGCGCCGCCGGGGCTGCATCAGCGCCTGCTGTTTCGCGAACGCTACGTGCTGGCTGGCCGGGCGGAACATCCAGCGCTGCGGCCTGGGCTTAGCCTGGAAACGTTCTGTCAGTTGGAGCACGTGATCGTCTCCCCGGACGGGGGCGGCTTCAGCGCGGCGACCGATATCGCGCTGGCGAACCTCGGACTGACGCGGCGGGTTGTCCTTTCCGTGCCACATTTCCTGTTTATGCTGGAGACCCTGCGCAATAGCGATCTGGTGGCGGTCCTGCCGGAGCGGCTGGTGCGCGGGCAGAGCGGGCTGGTGGTCGTCGAGCCGCCGCTGGCGGTCGCCGGCTTTGAGATGCTGATGCTGTGGCACGAGCGCTGGCACCGCGACCCGGCGCATCAATGGCTGCGCCAGTTCATTGTGAATTCACTGGAGGAACAGACATGCTGAGTGGACTGAATCATCTGACCCTGGCAGTCAGCCAGCTGGCGCCGAGTGTGGCGTTTTATCAGCAGCTGCTGGGCATGACGCTGCATGCCCGCTGGGACAGCGGGGCTTATCTCTCCTGCGGCGATTTGTGGCTGTGCCTGTCGCTGGATCCGCAGCGGCGCGTTACTCCGCCGGAAGAGAGCGACTACACCCATTATGCGTTTAGTATTAGCGAAGCCGATTTTGCTAGCTTCGCCGCCCGCCTTGAGGCTGCCGGCGTGGCGATCTGGAAGCTGAACCGTAGCGAAGGTGCCTCGCACTATTTCCTCGATCCCGATGGCCATAAGCTGGAGCTGCACGTCGGCAGTCTCGCCCAGCGTCTGGCCGCCTGCCGCGAACAGCCGTATAAGGGGATGGTGTTTTTTGATCAGTGAAGCTGCTTCGCAGACGCTAGATCACCAGTAGCCCCGGTAAGCGCAGCGCCACCGGGGAGAACAGGTTAAATTCACTCCATCGCCACCTTCACCGCTTCTCCCAGCTTCACCATCACCGCTTTATGTTTCTCGGTCGGCGGCAGGGCGCAGTTGATCCTGACGCAGTTGCGATACTTGCCCGCTGCCGAAAACAGCGAGCCCGGCGCGACCTGGATCTTCAGCCGGCACAGCTGCTTGGCGACGCAGACCATATCTACCTGCTCCGGGAGCTCAACCCACAGCATAAAACCGCCCTTCGGCCGGGTGACGCAGATCCCGCAGGGGAAAAATTCCCGCAGCCAGCAGGTGTAGATCTCGATATTGCGCTGATAGATCTGCCGCATCCGCCGCACGTGGCGGTGGTAGTGGCCTTCGCGAATAAAATTACAGGCCGCCAGCTGAGTGGAAGGGACGTTGGTCCCGCTGGCGGCGTACTTCATCTGTAGCAGCTTGTCGTAGTAGCGCCCGGGGGCGATCCAGCCGATACGCAGCCCGGGGGCGATGGTTTTGGTAAAGGAGCTGCAGAGCATCACCCGGCCGTCGATATCCCAGGAGTGGATCGTGCGCGGGCGCGGGTATTCGGTGGCCAGCTCGCCGTAAATATCATCCTCGAAAATAACGATATCGTAGCGTTGGGCAAGGTTCAGCACCGCGCGCTTGCGGGCGTCCGGCATGATAAAGCCCAGCGGGTTATTGCAGTTTGGCACGAGGATCACCCCTTTGATCGGCCACTGATCCAGCGCCAGCTCCAGGGCCTCGATGCTGATCCCGGTTTCCGGATCGGTGGGGATCTCAATCGTCTTTAATCCCAGCCCGCGCAGCATCTGCATGGTGCCGTAGTAGCAGGGGGATTCCACGGCGATGATGTCCCCTGGCTGGCACACCGACAGCAGGGCCAGCGACAGCGCGCTGTGGCAGCCGCTGGTGAGCACCAGATCGTCGGCAGTTACCACCGATCCGCCGTCGAGCATCAGGCGGGCGATCTGCTCCCGTAGCTCGCGACGCCCGGCCAGTTCGTCATAGTTCAACACCTCAGTGAGGTTGTGCTGGATAGCCCGGCTCAGTTCACGCCAGATGGGCTTCAGGCTTGGCTGCGTCACGTCCGGCGAGCCGCCGCCGAAGGGGATGATCGATTTATCGTAGCGGGCGTCAAGCATGGTCAGCACCTGATCCCACTGGGTGATCTCCACCGGGCGCTGGACCGGACGCGACATCGGCGGCACCGGCGGCTGGGCTTTGCGCGGGGCGACGAAATAGCCCGATCGCGGCTGCGGCACAATCATCTGCTGCTGCTCAAGCAGCTGATAGGCCTGCTGGACGGTGCTGATGCTGACGCCGTGCTCCTGGCTCAGGCTGCGCACCGACGGCAGCTTTTCGCCATGGCGATACAGGCCCTGTTCGATGCGTTCGGCCAGCAGCGTAGCGAGATGTTGGTAGCGGGTCATGCTGTATCCTTAATTGCCGCCATACAGATGGAATAACCAGTACAGATGGGCGTAAAAATTGGGCTCTGGTGTACGTTTTAGCTAATCTGTATGTTAAAGAAAAGCGTTTTGTGAATCTGTATTCCTTACCCCCAAATCCGTGAAGATAAAGCCTCTGGCAAGGTGAGGAGGTAGAGGATGGAATTTCACGAGAACAGGGCAAGACAGCCATTTATCGGTTTCGTATTGCTGGTGCGTTTTATCAAAAAATGGTGGCTTCAGGAGCAAACGCGCAGAGTTTTGCAGCAAATGAGCGACGAACAGCTGAAAGATATCGGCCTGCGTCGGGACCAGATCAATTAATACGTGCGTTTTTTACAGGCAAACCTTCTTCATTATCCCGGTGAGCGCAAAGTGCCGCCGGGATACATTCACGAAATTTATCAATTGATGCGGCACGACCTTCCGTTTCTTGATACTTACCCTGATAAGTATTATTTTCTTCTCAATAATGAGAGGAAGCCCCGTGACTGAAGACGAACTGTTTGCCCGCCGCCCGCTGGGGATGCGGATGGCTATGGTGGTGCGCCAGTGGCGCGCCATTATTGACTCCGCTATCACCGATACCGGACTCACCCAGTCCAGCTGGACGGTGCTGATGCAACTGCATCAGCTGGGAGACAACGTCTCGGTCAGCGAACTGGCGGAGGTGCAGGGCATTGAACTGCCGCCGCTAATGCGCACCCTCTCATTACTGGAAAAGCAGGGCTATCTGGTGCGTTCCACATCGCCATATGACAAACGCATTCGCCTGCTGACGCTGACCGCTGAGGGGCGGGCTATTCTGGAAAAACTGAGCTGCGTGATCGAGACCTATCAGGAGCGCGTAACCCAGACCATCCCGGAGGCCGATCTCGCTACCTTCAGCGCCACGTTAAATCAAATCGCCTGCCGTTTGCGGAATATCCGCGAAGAAGATAACAAGATCTAACACACTATGATGACGCCTGAACAAAAATTTGCCCGCTGGGTACGGGTGAGTATTGCCGCTTTTCTGGGAATATTCGTCTGGTTTATCGTTGCCGATATCTGGATCCCGCTGACGCCGGACTCCACCGTCATGCGCGTGGTGACCCCGGTTTCGTCGCGGGTCTCCGGCTATGTCTCGCACGTCTACGTGCACAACAACAGCCAGGTGAAAAAGGGCGACCTGCTGTATGAGCTCGACCCAACGCCATTCATTAATAAAGTTGAAGCGGCGCAGATCGCCCTCGAGCAGGCGAAACTGAGCAACCAGCAGCTGGACGCGCAAATCGCCGCCGCCCGCGCCAACCTGCGCACCGCGCAGTACACCGCGCGTAACGATAAGGTCACGCTCGATCGCTACCAGCGCTTGAGTACGATGCAGAACGTCTCGCAGTCCGACCTCGATAAGGTGCGAACCACCTGGCAGACCAGCGAGCAGTCGGTCTCGGCGCTGAACGCGCAGATCCAGAACCTGCTGATCCAGCGCGGCGAGCGCGACGATAAGCGCAACGTCACCCTGCAAAAATACCGCAATGCGCTGGAGGAGGCGCAGCTGAACCTGGCCTGGACCAAAGTGCGTGCGGAAACTGACGGCATGGTCAGCAACCTGCAGCTGAACCCGGGGATCTACGCCACCGCGGCGACGGCTGTGCTGGCATTGGTTAACAACAACACTGACATCGTCGCCGACTTCCGCGAAAAAAGCCTGCGCCACACCGCGGTGAATACCGATGCGGCGGTGGTCTTTGACGCCCTGCCGGGTCAAGTCTTCCCGGCGCACGTGACCAGCAGCGACGCCGGGATTCTGGCGGGACAGGAGGCGGTGAACGGCCAGCTGTCGCAGCCCGAGCAGTCCACCCGCTGGGTGCGCGACGCCCAGCGGATGCGCATTCACGTCGCGCTGGATCAGCCGCTGGACAAACCGCTGCCGACCGGCGCCCGCGCCACGGTGCAGCTGTACAATAGCGAGGGACCTTTCGCCCGCACCTTCGCCGGCCTGCAGATCCACCTGGTGAGCTGGTTGCACTATGTCTATTAATACCCTGGCGCATGTCTTTACCCCGCACGGCAATATCGTCTACACGGCGAATGATTTTCGCCAGACGGTGCGTATCGCCGTGGCCGGGACCATTGCGCTCAGCATCTCCACCTTCTACGACGTACAGTACGGCGTATTTTTCGTCGTTTATCCGCTGATGCTGATGTCGCTGGTGCCGATGTTCAACCTGCACGTCGCCCGCCAGTTTATATTTAGCGCGGCGGTAAACTGTGTCGAAATGGTGCTAATTGTCGGCTATTTGTCGCAGTGGCCGGTGATCATGACCCTGGTGGTGTTTGCCCTGTACGTGATGCGTTTCCGCTTTATGAGCCAGGGACCGCTGTTCCTGTTGGGATCGATGGGGGTGGTGTGCCAGAGCACGATGCTCAACTTTATGAGCTATCCCACCAGCAACTGGCACACCCTGATGTTCTCCAATATGGAAGCCTGCGTGATGGCCGTGGCGCTGAGCGCGCTGCTGCATTACCTGATCCCGGACGTCGAACCGCGCAAGCCGCCGCCGCGGATTGAGAAAGACGCCGCCCGCATCCGTCATGAGTCGCTGCTCTCCGGTACGGTAGCGACGATCATCTTTGTGGTGTTTCAGATCTGCGATCTCAGCGACTCGCTGTCGGCGCTGATGGCCGGGATCCTGATCCTGTTCCCGATGCACTATCGCGGGGCGGTGATCAGCTCGATCTGGCGCGTCGTCGGGGTGGTGCTGGCCTGTCTCTATATACTGGTGGTGCAGCTGATTATCTATGATTTCAGCAACCACATGATCCTGATGATGCCGCTGATTGGTCTCGGGCTGGCCTTCAGCGCCCGCCTCCACGTGATGGAGAAAGTGGGCGCCGGGGTGGGCTTCGCCAGCATCACTACCATCGGCATTATGTTCGGCCAGAACCTGCATCCGTATCAGGATCTGGTGTTCAGCGATCTGTACCGCATCACCTCGGTGACGGTCTCGCTGGTGGTGACGCTGACCCTGGTTTTTCTCATGCACCGCCTGCTGAACTGTTTCGCGGCGACGCGTTTTGTGGTGAGCGATTAACCTGCCGGTGGGAAGGTGGCGAGACAGCGCCATGCTTCCCCGTTCTGCTGATACAGCGCCGCCGTCTGTTCCGGGACGATCCAGCCTCGCGCATCGGCTTCCGTCCCCTCCAGCAGGATGCACAGCCCGCAGCCGCTGCGCAGCTGGCGGGGTATATCTTTGACCTCGAAGGCCACTCCCGCCGCCTGCATGGCTTTGCGCATCCGCACCACCCCCACCGTGGAGTGAAATAAAAACAGAAACGTTGTCATCCGCGCCTCCGCTGGCGCTGTCCGATCAGCGCCGCGCCGATCGCCCCGGCAAACTGGGCGTCGGGATGGGTTGTCACCGCCATGCCGACATGGCTTTCCAGCATCCGGGCAAAGGCGGCGCAGTGGCTGACGCCGCCGGTAAACAGCAGCGGCCCCTGCGCCGATAAGCGGCCGATAAAGTTCGCGCTGCGCCGGGCCATGGCGTTAATCACCCCGGCCAGAATCGCCTCCGGCGCGACGCCGGCCGACCGCAGGCTGATGACCTCCGATTCGGCAAACACCGTGCACATACTGGTAATGGCGTGCGGTTCCACGCCGTCGGTAATGGCGTCCAGTTGTTCGACGCTGGCGCCGAGGGTGCGTGAAATGACTTCCAGAAAGCGGCCGGTGCCGGCGGCGCATTTGTCATTCATCAGGAAGTCGCTGAGGTTGCCCCCGGCGTCCAGCTGGATAACTTTGCTGTCCTGGCCGCCGATATCAATCACCGTGCGGGTGTCCGGCGCCAGCAGGCGGGCGCCGAGGCCGTGACAAGAGATCTCCGTCACCTGCTTATCGGCAAAATCCACCAGCTGGCGGCCATAGCCGGTGAGGGTTAAAAAAGGCGTCTCCGTGAGGCCAGCGCGCAGTGTCTCCCAGGCCTCGTGGATGGCGTCGGCGGGGCGAAAGGGGGTGGGGCAGAGGAAGCGGCGCACGATGACGCCGTCCGCCAACAGGATGCCTTTTGTGGCGGTGGAGCCGGAATCAATGCCAACCGTATAGTTCACGCCAGCTCCTTACAGCATTTCGATAAAGGCGGCGACGCGGGTGCTGAGCTGGCCGAGGTCCGCTGTCGAATAGTCGGTTTCAATCGCCATGTAAGGAAGATCGTGCTGTTGGCGCAGATGGCGTTTAATCGCCAGCGATTCCACGCCATAGGTATGGCAGGCCTGCAAAATGACGTCGATCACCCCGTCGGCCTGATACTCCTCCACCATCTGGCTCAGCAGCTGCAGACGCTGGTCGTTGGGGGAGATACAGGAGCAGCCGATGGCGAGATATTTATCGGTTAAGGCGTCGTAGACGTCGCCCTCTTCCGCCACGCAGCGCTCGGTCGCTTTCGCGCCGGTGCAGTTCTCATAGCCGACCACCCAGCCGCCGTTTTCCTCGATGGCGCGGACCACTTTTTCCGCCGCGCCGCCGATCGGGCAGCCGGTGATCAGGATCCGCGGACGAGGTTCCAGCCGTTTACCCTGCTGCCACTCCTGATGGATGCGCTCCGCCATGGCATGCAGTTCATCAATCAGGGCGGTTTTGTCGAAACGAAAAGTGGCGCCGTACACCACTTTCAGGATGTCGCCGCCGCTGAGCGCCGGCGGATTGAGCTGCCCGAGACGATAAAAGTGGGCCAGCGCCCGGCGCTCGCGATTTTTCAACACGATGGCTTCGCGCAGCGCCGCCTCGCTAATCGGCGTGCCAAACCGGGCCTCAATCACCTGCTGCAGGCGCAGGATCTCCGTTTTCCACAGTGCGCGCGAGGCGGCATCGCTGGCGCTGTTCGGCAACTGCATGACGTGGACCGCCTTGAACTCGGCCATGTACTCATACATTTTCTTTTTGCCGTCGCAGGTGGTTTCACCGACCACCAGATCAGAAAAGTAGAAGTAGGGGCATTTATCGGTTTTGCCGAAGCCGTAGCTGCTTTTAATCAGCGGGCAGAGGTTGCGCGGGAGATCTTTTTCCGCTTCCTCGATGGTTTCATCGGAGGTTGAGCACAGCGAGACGACAACGGCGCCCGCCGCCATGGCGATCTCCTGGGGCATAAAGGTGCAGTAAGTGCCCACCAGCGGTACGTTCTGCTCTTTAAGATCCATGACGGTGAGAAAGCCCTTCTGGCGAGCTTCTGAGAACTGGTCAAAAATGGCGGGTAGATCGGTGATAAGCGACATGGTTTTCCTTCCCCGTACACGGGAGATGCTGAAAGAGTCGCCATTATAGCCATGGTGTATGCAGGGTTTTATTGATCTCCTGCGTCTGTACGCGGTGTTAATAGACCTTTTTCAAATCCATCTCTTCCTGGATACGCTCGCTCCATGCCTGATGGGTGCGGATGGCCTCTTCGATACCGGCGTTGTAAAACAGCGGCCCCAGCTCTTTGACGATAAAGTCGACGAAAAATTCGGCGTCAAACTGCTCTAGTTCGAGGTCGAAGGTCTCTGCGCAGTACTTGCTGAGCCTGTCGCGCAGCAGGTCGCGCTGCGCCTGGCCGAGTTCAATGTCATTCATGATGGGGCTTTCTCCGTAAAAGGGCTCACGACTGCCGGGCTTCGATCACCGCTTGTTCGCGCTGGTGGCGTAACAGTCTGGCCAGGCAGCAGGCGGCGACAATCCCGGCGGCCACCGCCAACAGGTGGAAGGGGAGTCTGCCGCCATGGAACCACAGCCAGCGCGCGCCTTCAATTGATAACGCGCTGACGCTGAGGATCACGATATTCAGCGAGGCGGAGACCGTGCCTTTCGGCAGGTCGTTGGAAAAGAGGGTAAAGCGAAACAGCGTCGGGAAAATCAGCCCGATGCCGAAGGCGTAGAAGCAGGTGCCGACCACCGACCACAGCCAGACGTGGGGCCATACCAGATTGCCAACGATCAGGATGGCCAGGCCGAGCATCTGTACCGGCACCGCGCTGAGGACAAAGCGCGGGCGGGTAGGGTCTTTTACCCAGCGCGCCACCGACAGGTTGGCGATGATGACGGCGCTGAAGACCGGCACCTGGCTCCAGGCGAACTCGCTGGTGGTCAGTCCGCCGGCGTCCATTAAAATCACCGGCGATACCGCCACCCAGCTCATCAGCGGAATATAGCTCAGCGACAGCGTGGCGGCGCCGAGTAAAAAGATGCGGTTGCGAAAGACGTTGCGAAAATCGCGCAGCACGCCCAGGGGGCTGAACGGCACATCGCCGCGGCGCACCGTCTCCGGCATGGTCAACAGCAGGCCGAGCCAGGCCACCAATCCCATGGCGGCGATAATGCCGAACAGCGCTTTCCAGTGGATGAAATGCATCAGCGCCGCGCCGGAGAGCGGGCCGACGATCGGCGCCACCAGCACGACGGAGGTGATCACTGCCATCAGCCTGATCGACCTTTTTTCCTCAAAGGCCTCCTGTACGGTGACGTAGCCGACGGTGGCGATAAAGCAGATGCTGGTGCCCTGCACGAAGCGGGCAATCAGGAACTGCGTCATGGAGGTGGTGAACAGGGTCGCCAGGCATGCGAGGGTGAAAATCAGCGCGCCGGTGAGCAGCACCGGACGCCGTCCTATCCGGTCAGAGAGCGGCCCCAGCAGCCACTGTAGCGCCATGCCGCCGGCCATATACAGGCTCACCGAGGCCGGAGCCAGCGCCACATCAGCATTGAAATCCCGCACCACGTGCAGGATCCCCGGCTGGATCAGATCGGTAGTGAGATAAGCGGAAAAATCATACAGAATTAACGCCGCCGGGAAGAACAGCGCGGCGGCGTGTCGGCTCAGCCAGTGGGAAATCCTGTGCATCATCTCGCCCTCCCTGTGGAATATTTATCAGCGCTATTGTTCGGATAGTATCATTGCTAACCAATATGCAGATGCAGCAGCGAGGGGATCTGCGAGAGCAGCCACAACAACAGGCCGATGGTTCCCCCCACCAGGGTACCGTTGATGCGGATGAACTGCAGATCTTTACCGATATTGAGCTCGATCTGCCGCGACATATCGCGGGCGTCCCAGCTCTTCACTGTGTCGCTGATATGGCGGGTGAGGAAGGCGGCGAACTCCGGCGCCACCCGGTGCGCCGCCTGCTCCAGGTGTTCGTTAAGCGATTCGCGCAGCGCGTCGTCGCGGAGTAAGGTTTCACCGAACCACTGCCCCGCCTCGGCGATACGCTGCTTAATACGTGAGTCGTCGCTGCTGATATCGTTTTTTACCCAGCCGCGCAGGTCGCCCCATACTTCGCCAAGATAGTGGTTAAAGGTCTCATCATTTTTTAGCCAGGCTTTGATGTTATCGGCCTTCTGCGCCATATCCGGGTCGGATTTCAGGTTATCGATAAGCTTTTGCACGGCGCGGTCAAAAGTCTGACGGATCTGATGCGTACGGTCGTGAGTCACCTCGTCCAGCAGGGTATTCACCGCGTCGGTGACCATCTCAGCGCTGTGCTCGCCGAGCCACTCGGTGGGTAGGAGTTTGGCCTTCAGCGGGTGTTCGGTCTCCAGCCAGTGTACGATGCCGCGGGCGATAAAGGCGCGGGAGCTGTCGCGCTGCAGCAGGGCGATCAGTTGGTTTATCAGCGAATCGAGCAGCTTTTGATGGCGATTGTCGCGGGTCAGTCCCTCCAGCATCATGGCGCTGGTCTGCGTCAGGTCGACCTTATCGATAGCCTTATGCACCGCGCGTCGCAGCAGACGTTGAATGCGCGCGTCATCGGTCAGTTCGAGAAAACCGCTCATCACCTGCAGCAGGTGCTGGCCGACCCGTCGGGCGTTCTCCGGCTGGCTGAACCAGTTGCCGAGCATCAGGGCTGGCTGATAGCGGCGGATCAGCGCGACCAGCGACGGGGTATCAAGGAACTTTTCCTCGACAAAGCGGCCGAGGTTGTCGGCGATGCGGTCTTTATTGCGCGGAATAATCGCCGTATGGCGGGCGACAAAGGGCAGCGGAATACGGCGAAACAGAGCCACGACCGCAAACCAGTCGGCCAGCGCCCCGACCATCGCCGCTTCGGAAATAGCTTTTAGCGCACCGACCCAGGGCGACGGTGGTAGCGCGAGGGTAGTGATAAAAAGGGCGGCTGCAATCAGCAGCAGCGACAGCGCCAGCAGTTTGGCGCGTTTCAGTTCAGCGAGTTTTTCCATATGCTTAAGCATATAGCCTGACGGCGAGGTCGTGCAAAAATCGCCAGATAATCCCCAGGCCGAAGAGCATCAGGATCGCCCCCGCCGCCCGCTCGACTCGCCAGACGATGGCGCCCAGGCGGCGCTGTATCTGCGGCAGCGCAATCGCGCTCACCAGCAGTAAATCCCAGAAGAACACCACGCTGACCATCCATAGCCCGCTCACCGTTTGCTGAAGCAGGGTCACAGCCGGCCCGAGCAGGGAAGTCATCAGCGCCAGATAAAACAGGGCGTTTTTGGGGTTGAGCAGCGATGACCCCAGCCCCAGCAGCAGCTGCCTGCCGAACCCCGGACGCGCTGCGCGAACGCTCTCCATCGCCAGCGTCGCGGGACGGCTGCGTATCAGCAGGCTGCCAATCCACAATAAATAGCCCGCCCCCAGCAGCTCGATGAGCAAAAAAAACAGCGGCGCCTGGCGCAGAAGCCCCCAGCCGACGATGGCGAGCACAATATACAGCGCATTGCCTGCGGCGATGCCGAGACACAATCCGATGCTGCCGCGGATCCGGTAGCGCACGGCGTAGCCGATCAGCAGAAAAAAATCAGGGCCCGGACTGAGCAGAGCGACAAAGTGGGACAGGGCTAGCGCCGGGAAGACGGCGGGAAAGAGCGTCGATAAGGTATGCATAGTGGCCTCGATAATGGTGCAGAGGCCACCCTACGCCAGGTGGCGTATTACTTATTGTCAGATATTGATCTGCTTTGCGCATACTGCCGCGGCGTGGCGGCGGTATAGCTGACAAAGGTTTTATGGAAATGGCTCTGATCGGCAAAGCCAGCCTGATAGCCAACGTCGGCGATAGGATCCCCGGCGCGTAAGCGCGTTTTCGCATATTCGATGCGCGCCATGTTGATCAAACTGGCAGGCGTCAGGCCGGTATCTTGTTTCACGGCGCGGATAACGGTCTCTTTACGAAGCGCGCTGTCGTGGGCCAGCTTATCCAGCGACGGCGACGCCGGCAGATCCATCGCCAGGCGCTGAAACAGCAGGGCGCTGGCGTGATGTGGCGCCTGCGGCGCGGCGGCGCACAGCGGCAGCGCGTGCAGGAGTTGCGCCAGCCGGGCGGGCAGTTGTTCAAGGCTCCCGCGGTTCATCAGGGCGACAACCTGCTGGAAACTGGCAAAGAGAGGGCTGTCGCGCAGCAGCGGCTGCGGCGAGGTGATACTGGCGCCAGGGGGAATATCCGGGCGCTGCGCGCGGCACCATGTCGCGTCCAGGTAAAGCATGTGATAGCTGCGCGGCCTGTCATGCAGCGGATTACAGCTATGCGGCGCGTGCGGCGGGATCACGATCAGATCCCCGGGCTGTAGCAGGTACTCCTGGCCAGCGCACAGGCAGCGCGTTTCCCCCTCGATAATCGCCCCCACCGAGAGCTGGGGGTGGCTGTGGCGCTTATAGGCCTGGCGGCTGCGCCGGGTGCTGCGCAGCTCCAGCCACGGCAGACGATCGTCTCGCCAGAAGGTTTGGGGAATATCTCGGGTATGGTTCACTGCTTTGGCCTTTGCTGCGGGGATAAGCCGTTTATAGCATGCTGCGCCGAGGCTGTCGCCCGCCTGGATTTGCGTACCGCGTCGAAAAAGGATGTCACGCTTGCAGTCCGGGGAAATATGTTTTCGTAGCGGAATGTAAAATCCCGGTTTCCGGGGTGCCAGAGACATTCATGGGATGTAGAGTCCCTGCAGGATAAGCAGGCAGGGATGAGCCGATGGCAAAGGGCACCACCTCGACGCCGCATGATGCGGTGTTTAAACAGTTCCTCACTCAGGCCGACACCGCGCGCGATTTTCTGGCGATCCATCTACCGCCTGCGCTGCGTCAGCGCTGCGACCTCGATACCTTACAGCTGGAGTCGGCAAGCTTTATCGAGGAGAGCCTGCGGGCCTGGTACTCCGATGTGCTGTGGTCACTCAAAACCGCCTCTGGCGAGGGCTACATTTATGTGGTTATCGAACATCAGAGCTCGCCGGATGCGCAGATGGCCTTCCGCCTGATGCGCTACGCCATCGCCGCCATGCAGCGCCATCTCGATGCCGGCCACGATCGCCTGCCGCTGGTGATCCCTGTTCTCTTCTACCACGGTCTGGTGAGCCCCTATCCGTTCTCTCTGCGCTGGCTCGATGAATTCGTCGCTCCGGAGCTGGCCGGCCACCTTTATCACGGGGCGTTTCCGCTGGCGGACATAACCGTCATTCCGGATGACGAGATTGCCACCCACCAGCGCATGGCAACGCTGGAGTTACTGCAAAAACATATTCGACAACGCGATCTGGCGCAGTTCCTCGACAAGCTGAGCGAATTATTATTGACTGGACTGGCGACGGAATCGCAGGTACAAGCCCTGATGCACTATCTGGTACAGGCAGGCAACACGCGCGAGCCGATTAAATTCATTCGCGAGCTGGCGTTACGTACGCCGCAGCATAAGGAGACGTTGATGACGATTGCGGAATATCTGGAACAACAGGGGCTGGAGCGGGGCCTGGCGCAAGGCCGTCAGGAAGGACGGAAAGAAGAGGCGCAGCGCATCGCTGTCGCTATGCTGCACAGCGGCCTTCCGCGCGACCTGGTCGCCCGGTTGACCGGGCTGACGGAGCAGGAGCTGACTCCCCTGGCGGACTAAAGCTTAAGGATCTCTTTCACGAAGGGGATCGTCAGCTTGCGCTGAGCGGTAATCGAGGCATGATCCAGCTGATCGAGGGTCATAAACAGCGAACGCATCTCGCGATCCAGCCGCTTCAGCAGGAAGCGGCACACATCTTCCGGCATCTCGAAGCCGCGCAGTCTGGCGCGCAGCTGCAGCGCCTGCAGTTTGTCTTCATCCGACAGCGGCTGCAGCTTATAGATCTGCCCCCAGTCCAGCCTTGAGGCCAGATCCGGCAGGCCAAGATTCAGCTGCCGCGGCGGCCGATCGCCGGTGATCAGCAGCCGGGTTTTGCCTGATTCCAGGATCCGGTTATAGAGATTAAAGATGGCCATCTCCCAGGGCTCATCGCCGGCGACGCACTCGATGTTATCGATGCACACCAGCGCCAGCTGTTCCATCCCCTCCAGCACCTCGGGCACAAACCACGTCCGTTTATCCAGCGGCACGTAGCCTACCGCATCCCCGCGCTGGGAAAGCTCCGCGCAGGCGGCGTGTAACAGGTGGCTACGACCTGCCCCTTCACGTGACCAGATATAAATGTACCCGCTGTGTTCCTGGCGCAGTACGTTCTGGAGGGCGGCAAGTAGGGAAGGATTATCACCCGGCCAGAAACTCGCGAAGGTTTCGTCGTCAGGAAGATACAGTGGCAAAGAGAGCTGTGCCGGTGCGTTCAGATGGACCTCAACATAGGCTTACAGAAAAACGCGAAGAGTTTACCACAGATTTAGGTCAGGAGAGAACCGGGCGGGATCGCCGCCCGGTCAGGCGATCGTTATTTAAACTCTTCGCTATCCGCCGCGTCGAGGACCACCTCTTCCGGACGCAGGACGCTAATAAGCTTGAAAATCAGGCTGAGGGCGATGCCCACGATAGTCGCCAGCGCCATCCCTTTCAGCTCGGCGGCGCCAATGTGCACTTTAGCGCCGCTAACGCCGATGATCAGGATCACGGAGGTGAGGATCAGATTCTGCGCTTTACTGTAATCCACCTTCGATTCAATCAGTACGCGGATCCCCGAGGCGCCGATCACCCCGTACAGCAGCAGGGAAACGCCGCCCATCACCGGCACCGGGATGATCTGGATAGCCGCCGCCAGTTTGCCGACGCAGGAGAGCAGAATCGCAATGATCGCCGCGCCGCCGATTACCCAGGTGCTGTAGACCCGGGTAATCGCCATCACGCCGATATTTTCACCGTAGGTAGTGTTGGGCGTCGAACCGAAGAAGCCGGAAACGATCGTCGACAGGCCGTTGGCAAACATCGAACGATGCAGGCCCGGGTCGCGGATCAGATCGCGCTTAACGATATTGGCGGTCACCACCAGATGCCCCACGTGCTCGGCAATCACCACCAGCGCGGCGGGCAGTATGGTGAAGATAGCAAACCACTCAAAGCGCGGAGTGTAGAAAGTCGGCAGCGCGAACCAATGCGCCTCGGCAATCGGGGTGGTATCGACCACGCCCATCACAAACGACAGCGCATAGCCCACCAGCACGCCGATCAGGATCGGGATAATCGCCAGGAAGCCGCGGAACAGCACGGATCCGAACACCGTCACCGCCAGGGTCACCATCGAGATAATAATGGTTTTACTGTCCGGTGACTGGCCGTCGGCCGGCAGCAGCCCGGCCATATTAGCCGCCACGCCCGCCAGTTCGAGGCCGATAACCGCCACGATGGCGCCCATCGCCGCCGGCGGGAACATCACATCCAGCCAGCCGGTACCGGCTTTTTTGACAATAAAGGAGACGAGGCAGAACAGCACGCCGCACATAATAAAGCCGCCCAGCGCCACTTCGTAGCCCAGCGGCAACAGCAGCAGCACCGGGGAGATAAAAGCGAAGCTTGATCCCAGATAAGCGGGAATTTTGCCTTTACAGATAAAGAGGTACAACAGCGTACCGATGCCGTTGAACAGCAGGACGGTGGCCGGGTTAATGTGGAACAGAATAGGCACCAGTACCGTTGCGCCAAACATGGCGAACAGATGTTGCAAACTAAGCGGGATTGTCTGTAAAAGCGGCGGTCTTTCACTCACCCCGATGGCACGGCGCGTCATAGTGTATTCCTCTGAGAGTCGTCTGTTATTTGCTGTGGATTACTTTTATTCAAAAAAAAGCCGACTCTCAAAGTCGGCTTTTTTCGCGGTATATTTTATTTCGTTCCAAAAATCTTGTCGCCGGCATCGCCGAGACCGGGAATGATATACCCGTGCTCGTTCAGTCCCTTATCGACAGAGGCGGTGTACAGCTCAACGTCCGGGTGGGCTTTCTCCAGCGCGGCAATCCCTTCCGGCGCCGCCACCAGCACCAGCACCTTGATGCTGGTGCAGCCGGCGTTTTTCAGCAGATCGATAGTGGCGATCATCGACCCACCGGTGGCCAGCATCGGGTCAACGACCAGCGCCATACGTTCATCGATGTTAGACACCAGTTTCTGGAAGTAAGGCACCGGCTCGAGGGTTTCTTCATTGCGATAGATACCGACCACGCTGATACGCGCGCTTGGCACGTGCTCCAGCACCCCTTCCATCATGCCGAGGCCAGCGCGCAGGATAGGCACAACGGTAATTTTCTTGCCCTTGATCTGCTCGACTTCCACCGGACCGTTCCAGCCTTCAATAGTGACTTTCTCAGTCTCCAGATCGGCGGTGGCTTCATAAGTCAGTAAGCTGCCCACTTCTGAGGCGAGTTCACGGAAGCGTTTGGTGCTGATGTCGTGCTCGCGCATCAGGCCCAGCTTGTGTTTGACGAGTGGGTGTTTGACTTCCACAATCTTCATTCTCTTTCTCCTCTGAGGGGCAGCCACAAAAAAAATCGCGGGATTATACCGCTTTTTGCGGATTGTGCCATACCCATCTTGCTTGACGTATATCAAGCAAAGTGATTTAGAGACAAAAAAACCGGAGGCGAGGCTCCGGCTTGGGTGCGGGGTGCAGTCCATACGCTTACGCGGGCCTACGTGTATTGTAGGTCGGTTAAGCGTTAGCGCCACCCGGCTACGACAGGTTCTCCCCGTTGCTGGCAATTACCTGCTGATACCAGGCAAACGACTTTTTCCGGCTGCGTGCCAACGTGCCATTGCCTTCATTATCTTTATCGACATAAATAAAGCCGTAGCGTTTTTTCATTTCCCCCGTGCCGGCGGAAACCAGATCGATACAGCCCCAGGGGGTGTAGCCCATCAGATCGACGCCATCCTCGACCACCGCCTTTTTCATCTCCGCGATATGAGCGGAGAGATAATCGATACGATACTGGTCATTGACGCTGCCGTCCGCTTCGCGGACATCAATCGCGCCAAAGCCGTTTTCGACAATAAACAGCGGCAGCTGGTAGTGATCCCAGAACCAGTTCAGCGAATAGCGCAGGCCGACCGGGTCAATCTGCCAGCCCCAGTCCGACTTTTTGACGTACGGGTTGGAGACCAGGCTGGTGGTTTCATCATAATCAAGCAAGGGGTTGTCTTCGGTGGCTTTGGTAGCGAACGACATATAGTAGCTAAAGCCAATGTAGTCGACACAGCCCTCGGTTAACGCCTGACGATCGGCTTCGGTGATATCCAGAGTAAAGCCGCGGCGGGCAAAATAGTTGAGCAGATGCTGCGGATAGCGACCGCGCACGTGGACGTCGGTAAACCAGTAACGGCGGTGCATGGCGTTCATCGCCATCATCATATCGTCCGGGGCGCAGGTCAGCGGATAGATGGGGCACATAGCGATCATGCAGCCAATCTGCAGCGCCGGGTTGATCTCGCGCGCCGCTTTCACCGCCAGGGCGCTGGCCACCAGCTCATAGTGCGCGGCCTGGTACATCACCGGTTCCCGGTCTTCATCCGGCAAATATTTCAAACCGGAGTTGGTGAAGGGAGCAAAGTCCTCATGGAAGTTGGCCTGGTTGTTGATCTCGTTAAAGGTCATCCAGTACTTCACTTTATGTTGATAGCGGGTGAAGACGACCCTGGCAAAGCGCACGAAAAAGTCGATTAGCTTGCGGTTGCGCCAGCCGCCGTACTCGGTGACCAGGTGATAAGGCATTTCAAAATGCGACAGCGTAATGACTGGCTCAATGCCGTGTTTCAGGCATTCGTCGAACAGATCATCATAAAACTGCAGGCCAGCCTCGTTGGGCTCCAGCTCATCGCCCTGCGGGAAAATACGCGTCCAGGCAATCGAGGTGCGAAAACATTTGAAGCCCATCTCGGCAAACAGCGCCAGGTCTTGTGGATAACGATGATAAAAATCGATCGCCTCATGGTTCGGGTAGTTTTTCCCGGCCACCACGCCGTCGGTAATTTCCCGCGGCACGCCGTGGGCGCCGGCGGTCATCACATCCGCCACGCTGATCCCCTTGCCGCCCTCCTGCCAGCCGCCCTCTAACTGATGCGCTGCGACCGCGCCGCCCCACAGAAAACCTGCTTTAAATCCGGACATAGTCTCTCCCTAATGTCGATCGTCGTCTGGCGAACGATACAGCTGATTAAAATGGTAAACCGCGCCAATCAGGCCGGCATCGTTACCGTGACTGACGGTATCGAGATAGTCGGCAATGCCGAACCAGGCCAGATGCTGGCGCAGTAGCGTCAGAAATCCTGGGCGTTCCACAACGCCGCCACCGATAAAAATGGTCTGCGGATCGAAGATATGGACGAGGTTATAAAGGCCATGGCCCAGGCCATTGAAGAACTCGGCGACCAGACGCTGACAAACCGGGTCGCCGGCGTCATAGCGGTCGAAAATCAGTTCGCCTGTCACGCTATCCAGCGGCGCGCCAATATGTTGCGCATAGCGATGGCGCAGCACCCGCAGAGTGCAGTTCTCATTCATTGAATAGCGACGAGGATCGCGTCCGCCGGGACGGTCGGTAAGCATGTAGCCGAATTCGCCGGCACGAAAACGCGCCCCGTTGATCAGCTGGTGTTGGCAGAAAATCGCCCCACCGATGCCAGTACCGATAGTGAGCACCAGAAAATTGGCCATCTCCGCCGCTTTGCCCTGCCAGCGCTCGGCCAGCAGCACACAGTTGGCGTCGTTTTCCACCGAGACCGGCAGCCCGGTTCGCGTCTCGAGCCACGATTTCATGGCGAAGTTATCAAATCGACGGATAGCGCCGCCCATGGTGATAAAACCGCTGTGCGGATCGATATAGCCCGGCGCGCTGATGGCTATTCCTTCACACGACGGATGGGCCGCCAGCCACGACAGCATTGCCTGTAAGATCCGATCGCCATCGCTGTCATTGATTGACTGCCTGGCGGTTTCCAGCAGCCTGCCGTCGCGGGCCATCACGCCCATCTTTAACGCGGTGCCACCGATATCAAATGCCGCAATCTTCATTCATCCCTCTCCTGACCCGCGTCAATCACCGACAAAATGCGTGGCAAACCAACACGGAAACCGGTTTCAGTCGTATAATGAGGATTCCTTTACGTAGAGGCAAGCACCAGACTGTACCCGGTTTCATTTTCGTGAGCAGTATCAAATTTAACCATTCATCAGCGGTTTTACGCCAACTGTAAAGCAGGCTCGCAAACGTTTGCTTTCCCTGTTAGAATTGCGCCGATTTTTCTTGCTTACCGCAAACGCGTGGAGACTTCGCAGTGACCGATAAAACCTCTCTCAGCTATAAAGATGCCGGCGTGGATATTGATGCAGGCAACGCTCTCGTCGACCGTATTAAGGGCGTGGTGAAGAAAACCCGTCGCCCGGAAGTGATGGGGGGACTGGGCGGATTCGGCGCGCTGTGCGCACTGCCGCAGAAATACCGCGAGCCGGTACTGGTCTCCGGCACCGACGGCGTCGGTACCAAGCTGCGTCTGGCAATGGATCTGAAGCGTCACGACACCATCGGTATCGACCTGGTCGCCATGTGCGTGAACGACCTGGTGGTTCAGGGCGCTGAGCCGCTGTTTTTCCTGGATTATTACGCCACCGGTAAACTGGACGTCGATACCGCAGCCAGCGTCATCAACGGCATCGCCGAAGGCTGCCTGCAGTCCGGTTGCGCGCTGGTCGGTGGTGAAACCGCAGAGATGCCCGAGATGTACCACGGCGAAGATTACGACGTGGCG
>OGHK01000714.1_pt1 | contig 33404 bp, 30 predicted proteins | sample 1571411 | NCBI WGS metagenome assembly OGHK01 (sample SAMEA2582043, study PRJEB24529) | metagenome | biome: Human gut stool | place: China | collected 2011 | reverse complement strand
AGAAGAAGGATTTATAAAATGTAGCTATATTTTTATTGACTTTTTGGTAATAAACCATTATAATATCTAAGTTATATTAAATATTAAAATAAATAAAAAATTAGGAAGGAGGGTAAAATGCCTACTTTAAGTCAATTAGTAAAAAATGGTAGAGACACTCTATCAGAAAAGAAAAAATCACCAGCATTACAAGGAAACCCACAAAGAAGAGGAGTTTGTGTAAGAGTTTATACTACTACACCTAAGAAACCTAACTCAGCTTTAAGAAAGGTTGCCAGAGTAAAATTAACTAATGGAATCGAAGTTACTTGTTATATTCCTGGAGAGGGACACAACTTACAAGAGCACTCAATCGTACTTGTAAGAGGAGGAAGAACAAAAGACTTACCAGGGGTTAGATATAAAGTTATAAGAGGAGCTTTAGATACAGCTGGAGTTGCTAAGAGAAAACAATCAAGATCTAAATATGGAGCTAAAAAAGCGTAATTATAGGGAGGTGAACAGTTAAAAATGTCAAGAAGAAGAGCAGCAGTAAAAAGAGATGTACTACCTGATTCTAGATATTCTGATAAGGTGGTAACTAAAGTTATCAACTCAATCATGTTAGATGGTAAAAAAGCAATAGCAGAAGGAATATTCTATTCAGCTATGGATTTAATAAAAGAGAAAACTGGTCAAGAGGGGTACGATGTATTTAAACAAGCTTTAGAAAACATCAAACCACAAATCGAAGTTAGATCAAGAAGAATTGGAGGAGCTACTTACCAAGTACCAGTAGAAGTTAAAGCAGATAGACAACAAACTTTAGCTATCAGATGGTTAACTCTTTACACAAGACAAAGAAAAGAGTATGGTATGATCGAGAAGTTAGCAGCAGAATTAATCGCAGCAGCTAACAACGAGGGAGCTACTATTAAGAAGAAAGAAGATACATATAAAATGGCAGAAGCTAACAGAGCTTTCGCACACTATAAAATCTAATTATTCTGTATAGACAATTAATTCGTTTTAAAAAATTCGAGGAGGAAATTTTTAATGGCTAGGAAAGTTTCATTAGATATGACTAGAAACGTTGGAATCATGGCTCATATCGACGCAGGAAAAACTACTACTACTGAAAGAATCCTATTCTATACAGGAGTAGAGCACAAATTAGGAGAGGTTCACGAAGGAGCCGCTACAATGGACTGGATGGAGCAAGAGCAAGAAAGAGGTATTACAATTACTTCAGCAGCTACAACTTGTTTCTGGAGAGGACATAGAATAAATATAATAGACACACCAGGACACGTGGACTTTACAGTAGAGGTTGAAAGATCTCTTAGAGTTCTAGACGGAGCAGTTGCAGTATTCTCAGCAGTTGACGGAGTACAACCTCAATCAGAAACTGTATGGAGACAAGCTGACAAATATAAAGTACCAAGAATTGCATTCTTCAATAAAATGGACAGAATTGGTGCTGACTTCAGCATGTGTGTAAACGATATTAAAGAAAAATTAGGAGCAAATCCTGTACCTATTCAATTACCAATCGGAGCAGAGGACAACTTCGAAGGAATAGTAGATTTAATAAAAATGCATGAAGTAGTATGGCCAGTTGACTCAGACAACGGACAAAACTTCGAAATAAGAGAAATCAGAGCAGAATTAAAAGATCAAGCTGAAGAATTAAGACAACATATGCTAGAGTCAATCGTTGAAACTAGCGATGAGTTAATGGAAAAATTCTTTGGTGGAGAAGAGATTACTGAAGAGGAAATCAGATCAGCTCTAAGAGTTGCTACAATAGATAACGTAATCGTTCCAGTAACTTGTGGAACTGCGTTCAAAAATAAAGGAGTTCAAGCATTACTTGACGCTATCGTTGATTACATGCCAGCTCCAACAGACGTTGCAATGGTAAAAGGAACAGATATGAAAGATCCTTCTATCGAAATCGATAGAGAGATGTCTGACGATGCTCCATTCGCAGCTCTAGCATTCAAAGTTATGACTGACCCATTTGTTGGAAAGTTAACATTCTTTAGAGTATATGCTGGAATCGTAGAGAAAGGATCTTATGTTCTAAACTCTACAAAAGGTAAAAAAGAGAGAATGGGAAGAATTCTTCAAATGCACGCTAACAAAAGAGAAGAAATCGATGCAGTTTACTGTGGAGATATCGCTGCAGCAGTAGGATTAAAAGAAACTACTACTGGAGACACTCTATGTGCTGAAGATGCACCAATCGTTCTTGAGAAAATGGAATTCCCTGAGCCAGTTATCTCAGTTGCTGTTGAGCCAAAAACAAAAGCTGACCAAGAGAAAATGGGAATCGCTTTATCAAAACTAGCTGAGGAAGACCCTACTTTCAAAGTTAAGACTGATGAAGAAACTGGACAAACAATAATTTCAGGAATGGGAGAACTTCACCTTGAAATTATCGTAGATAGAATGAAGAGAGAGTTTAAAGTTGAATCTACAGTAGGTAAACCACAAGTTGCTTACAGAGAGACAATTTTAGGAACTACTGATCAAGAAGTTAAATATGCTAAGCAATCAGGAGGAAGAGGACAATACGGACACGTTAAAATTATCCTTGAGCCAAATCCTGGTAAAGACTTCGAGTTTGTTAACAAAATCACTGGAGGAGTTATCCCTAGAGAGTATATTCCTGCAGTAGAAAAAGGATGTAGAGAAGCTCTTGAAAGTGGAGTTGTTGCAGGATACCCTATGGTTGATGTAAAAGTAACTCTATATGATGGATCATACCACGAAGTTGACTCATCAGAGATGGCGTTCAAAGTTGCAGGATCAATGGCTGTTAAACAAGCTGCTGCAAAATCTAACCCAATCATCCTTGAGCCAGTATTCAAAGTAGAAGTAACTACTCCAGAAGAGTACATGGGAGATATCATCGGAGACTTAAACTCTAGAAGAGGAATGATCGGTGGGATGATCGATAGAAATGGTGCTAAGATCATAACTGCTAAAGTACCTTTATCAGAAATGTTCGGATATGCAACTGACTTAAGATCTAAATCTCAAGGAAGAGCTAACTACTCAATGGAATTCTCTGAGTACACTCAAGTACCAGCTTCAATCCAAAAAGCTATCCAAGAGCAAAGAGGAAAATAATAACCCTTTGTTTATAAAAATATAAAATAAAAAAGGTTGGTGCAAAGCACCAACCACAACTAATAAATAAAAAACCTTAGGAGGAGAATTTAAATGGCTAAAGAAAAATTCGAAAGAAGCAAACCGCACGTTAACATCGGAACAATCGGACACGTTGACCACGGAAAAACAACAACAACAGCAGCTATATCTAAAGTATTATCAGACTTAGGACTAGCTCAAAGAGTAGACTTCGATAACATCGACGCAGCTCCAGAAGAAAAAGAAAGAGGAATCACAATCAACACAGCTCACATCGAGTACGAAACAGAAAAAAGACACTATGCGCACGTTGACTGTCCAGGACACGCTGACTACGTTAAAAACATGATAACAGGAGCAGCTCAAATGGACGGAGCAATCCTAGTAGTTTCTGCAGCAGATGGACCAATGCCTCAAACAAGAGAGCACATCCTACTATCAAGACAAGTTGGAGTACCATACATCGTAGTATACTTAAACAAAGCTGATATGGTAGACGACGCTGAGTTATTAGAGTTAGTAGAAATGGAAGTAAGAGAGTTATTAAACGAGTACGGATTCCCAGGAGATGACGTACCAGTAATAGCTGGATCATCATTAGGAGCATTAAACGGAGAGCAACAATGGGTTGACAAAATCATCGAATTAATGAACGCAGTAGATGAGTACATCCCAACTCCAGAAAGAGCAGTAGATCAACCATTCTTAATGCCAATAGAAGACGTATTTACAATAACAGGAAGAGGAACAGTTGTAACAGGAAGAGTAGAAAGAGGAATAATCAAAGTTGGAGAAGAAGTAGAAATAGTTGGAATCAAACCTACAACTAAAACAACTTGTACAGGAGTAGAAATGTTCAGAAAACTACTTGACCAAGGACAAGCAGGAGACAACATAGGAGCTCTATTAAGAGGAACTAAGAAAGAAGACGTAGAAAGAGGACAAGTATTAGCAAAACCAGGATCAATCACTCCTCATACAAACTTCAAAGGAGAAGTATACGTATTAACTAAAGAAGAGGGAGGAAGACATACTCCATTCTTCTCAGGATACAGACCACAATTCTATTTCAGAACAACTGACATAACAGGAGCAATCGCATTACCAGAGGGAGTAGAAATGGTAATGCCAGGAGATAACATCGCAATGACAGTAGAATTAATACACCCAATCGCAATGGAAACAGGATTAAGATTCGCTATCAGAGAAGGTGGAAGAACAGTAGCTTCTGGAGTAGTTGCAGAAATCATAAAATAATAAATTGCCTGAATAGGGTATTTTAGGGGAGCAGATACCTGCTCCTCTTTTTTTTAAGGAGAGGATATGGAGTTTTTAATGAGGTTTTTAGATGAAGTTCCTTTAATGGGAATTTTTATCTCTTTTGCAGCATTCTTTTTGGGGATCAAATTTCCTGACTGGGATTTTAAAATGAAGTTAAAACATAGAAGTATATTGACACATAGTCCTCTTATTCTTTTGATTTTCATCAGAGTATATGAACAGGATAGAAGTGATAATTTTAGATATTTTTTAATGGGATTTTCTTTAGCTCTAGCTCTTCATTTTATCTATGATTTATATCCAAGGGGCTGGGGTGGAGGAGCATTGATAAAAATCCCTATTTTGAAAATAAGTTGTACTCCTAAAATGAGTAAGATGATACTTTTTTTCTCAATAGTTATTAGTATTTTAGTAGCTATTTGCTATACAGAGAAATTGATGGAATTTTATTATTTAGGAATTTTAGGTATATTAACCATACTAAAAGATACAGGAAAAGAGGAAAAGTTATTTAGACCAATGTTTTCTTTTTCCATTTTTGGTTTAATAATTGGTTGTATGAAATATAAGGAGTTATTTTCTATCATAAAAGATGGAAGTTTTTATATAATTGATAAAATATCTATGTTTTTTTGAGTAAAATCATAGCTTTTCTTGACAATAGTAGAGATAAAATAATATAATTTAGAGAGAGTATAAATATTTTGAAAGGAGAAATAGTAAACAGATGAGAGATATTAAAAATCTAGAAACAAAAGCAACAAGCATAAGAAAATCTATTGTAAAAATGATTTGTGAAGCTAAATCAGGACATCCAGGAGGGTCACTATCAGCTACTGATATTTTGACAGCTCTATATTTTGCTGAAATGAACATAGACCCAGCTAATCCTAAAATGGAAAACAGAGATAGATTTGTTCTTTCTAAGGGACATGCTGCTCCAGCTCTTTATGCTACACTAGCTGAAAGAGGATATTTTGATAAAGAACTTTTAATGACTTTAAGACAGTATGGTTCTATATTACAAGGACACCCTGATATGAAAAAAGTACCAGGAGTAGAGATTTCAACTGGTTCATTAGGACAAGGATTATCTGTTGCTAATGGTATGGCACTTAATGCTAAAATTTCTGGACTTTCATATAGAACATATATCATCTTAGGAGATGGAGAATTACAAGAGGGACAAGTGTGGGAAGCTGCTATGACTGCTGCTCACTATAAACTTGATAATGTATGTGCATTCTTAGACTTTAACAACTTACAAATAGATGGAAATGTTGATAAAGTTATGGGAGTAGAGCCAGTAGATGCTAAATGGGAAGCATTTGGATGGAATGTAATTAAAATTGATGGACATAACTTTGAAGAGATATTAAATGCTTTAGATGAAGCTAAAACAGTAAAAGGAAAACCAACTATTATCATTGCTAAAACAGTAAAAGGTAAAGGAGTATCATTTATGGAAAATGTATGTGGATTCCATGGAGTAGCTCCAACAAAAGAGGAAACTGAAAAAGCATTAGCAGAATTAGGAGGGAATAATTAATGAGTAAAAAATCTACAAGACAAGCTTATGGAGAGGCATTAGTAGAATTAGGAAAAATAAATAAAGATGTGGTAGTATTAGATGCTGACCTTACAAAATCAACAAAGACAAACTTATTCCAAGAGAAATTTCCTGAAAGACATTTTAATGTGGGAATAGCAGAAGCTGACTTAATAGGAACAGCAGCAGGATTAGCTACTTGTGGGAAAATAGCATTTGCTTCTACTTTTGCAATGTTTGCAGCAGGAAGAGGATTTGAGCAAATAAGAAATACAGTGGCATATCCAAAATTAAATGTAAAAATAGCTCCAACTCACGCAGGAATATCAGTAGGAGAAGATGGAGGTTCTCACCAATCAGTAGAGGATATAGCATTAATGAGAGCTATACCAGGAATGGTAGTATTATCTCCAGCAGATGCAGTAGAAACTAAAAAAATGGTATTTGCAGCAGCTGAATATAATGGACCAGTATATATTAGAATGGGAAGATTAGATGTAGAAACAATATTTGATGAAGCTACATATGATTTCCAAATAGGAATAGCTAATACAGTAAGAGAGGGAAATGATGTTACAATAGCAGCTACAGGACTTATGACAGCAGAAGCTCTAAAAGCAGCAGATATATTAGCACAAGAGGGAATCTCAGTAAGAGTAATCAACGTAGGAACAATAAAACCACTTGATGGAGAGACAATCTTAAAAGCAGCACAAGAAACAAAATTTATAATTACAGCTGAAGAGCACTCAGTAATAGGAGGATTAGGTTCAGCAGTATCAGAATTTTTATCAGAAGTACACCCTACAAAAGTAAAAAAATTAGGACTTTATGATAAATTTGGACAAAGTGGAAAAGCAAATGAGCTTTTAGAGAAATATGAGTTAACAGCAGCTAAATTAGTAGCTATGGCTAAAGAGAATATGTAATTTTTAGGAGGACTGGCACTAAAACTCCTTTAGGTCAGTCCTCGTATTTATATTATAGAAAAATTTTAGATGATGAGGTGAATATGAATAATTTTAATTTAATGAAGATGGAAAAAAATACTATTAGAACAAAGATACAGATAAAAAAGACTACTTTTATACTAACTGTTTTATCCTTTATCATTTTAAATTTTTTCTTAGCTTTTTTTATTAATGTAGATACAATAAAGAGTAGAGTAGAAGCTGGATATTTTTTTACAGCAGATTTTCATAAGAATGTGTCTAGTGAAGATAAAGAAAAACTAGAGATAGAGATATTGAAGTTAGAGGGAGTAAAGCAAGTAAGATACGTATCCAAAGAGGAAGCCTTTCAAAAAGTACAGTATCAATTAGATGTGGCTATACCTAAGGGGGAAAATCCACTTTCAGATAGTTTGATAATATTTTTTGATAAGCCAACAGATATAGAAAAAATACAAGTTAAGTTAGAAAATAATGAGAATATTAAAGAGGTATTTGTAGATGGAGAATACATCAACTATAAGGAGAGACAACTTAAATTTTATCAGATGGTATCAGTAGGAATAGTTTTAGGATGTATTTTGCCATTGTTAGCTCTAATCTATTATATATTTTATAGTGCAGTATCAATAGACTATATAAATAATGTAGGGCTTATAAAGGATGATAAAACCAATAGAATAAGAGCGAAGAGTGTAAATCTACTTCCTTTTACAGCAGGCTCAATAATTGGAACTTTGATATTCTTTAATATATATATTTATTTTAGAAACCATTTACTTTTAATAAGTAATAGGTATTTAGTATTAAGTTTAAAAGAGATAATATTTATACAATTTGGGATAATCTTAATAATAAATCTTTTAATTTGGTTAAAACCTATAAAGATAGGGGTGTTCAAGTGGGTAGAAGATGGAAAATAATAACTTTTTTTCTGCTATGGACCACTCTTATTATGGCTGATGCTGTAACTGATATGGAGCAGAGAATAAAAAATATAGAGAAACAAATAGCAGAAAAAAACTCAAGAATAAAAAATATAGATGCTCAAACTCAAAAGATAGAAAAACAGATTTTAGAAACAGAGAGAGATATCTTAGAGATAGCCAAAGATAGAGAAAAAATCTTAAATGATATAAAGACTGTTACTAAAAATATTGATTATGGAAGTCAAAATCTAAATATCACTTCTAAAGAGATGGATAGAAAAAAATTGGAATTTAAAGCTAAAATAATTGCTTGGAATAGATACTCTAAAGAGAGGGAAGAGGAGATAATTTCAGATGCTATTTTAAGAAAAAATTTCAAAAATCTTTTGTATGGAGATTTACAAAAGATGGAGTATATAAAAAATGTAGAGAGTGATATCCAAAAAGTAAAAGCTAATATTGAAAATGAGAAGAAAAAACTTTCTAATCTTAGAAATAAATTAGCTCAGAATATAAAGGAGATGGATAATAAAAAGGCTCAACAAAATAGATTGATAGCCCAACTAAATAGAGAAAAAAGTGGACACGTTCAAAGTATAAGTGCACTTCAAAAAGAGAAAGAGAGAATAGAGAAAAAAATTAAAGAGATAATAGTAGCTAGAACTCAAACTGATAAGAAGATAGTAAATCAATCTCAAGCTTACTCAAAACTTGGAAAAGTAATAAAACCAGTAGAGGGAGCTATTGTTGTAAGATTCAACCAGAAAAAACAGCAAGAGGTTACAAGTAATGGTATAGAGATACAAGCAAGAATGGGTTCAAAGGTAAAATCCTCAGCTAAAGGAAAAGTAATATATGCTGATGTATTCCAAGGATTAGGAAAAGTGGTAATGGTAGACTATGGATATAATATGATAGGAGTATATGGAAACCTAATAGCTACCAAAGTAAAACTAAATCAACAGATACAACAAGGAGCAGAGATTGGAATTTTAGGATTATCAGTAGAGGGGAAACCAAATCTCTATTACGAATTGAGATTTAATCTAAAACCTATTGACCCTGTTCCAATGTTTAAGTAACTTGGAGGAGAGATGAAAAAAGTTTTTATAATATATAACCAAGATAAACCATTGGCTCAAGAGCTATATCAAAAGAGTGTGGAATATTTTGCAAGTAAGAAAATAGAGATAGTAGATAAGGCAGGAAAAGCAGATTTTGGAGTGGTAATAGGTGGAGATGGGACTCTACTTCGTTCTTTTAGAAACTTTATCTTCAAAAAAAATCTCTATGTAATAGCTATTAATGCTGGAAGTCTTGGTTTTGTAACAGAGATAAAAAAAGAGAATATGATAGATGAGTATGAAAATTTTCTAAATGGAAAGTTTAAATATGAAAAAAGACATATATTGGAAGTGGAGATAGATGAGCAGATATACTATGCTCTCAATGAGGTGGTACTCTCTAAAGCAGGTATTACTTCAAGAGTTTTAAGAGTGGATTTTAAAACTAATGGAGAGTATATGTGTACATATAAGGGAGATGGAGTCATAGTAGCTACACCTACTGGCTCTACTGCTTACTCTATGTCTGCTGGTGGTCCGATTCTCAAATCTGATATGAAAGCTGTGGTAATTACTCCAATAGCACCTCATAATCTCAGCACTCGTCCTATAGTAATAGGTGGAGATGAGAGAATAGAGATGAAAATAGGAGATGAGAAAAGAGTAGGGCAGATAATCATAGATGGACAGACTAATAAGAGAATTACAAGTGCTGAGGATATAAGAATTGAGTATTCAAAATTCACATTAAATCTCGTGATACCAAGAGATAGAAATTATTACAGTGTGCTGAGAGAAAAATTAAAGTGGGGAGACAATCTATGTTAAGAGAACTTAAAATAGAAAATCTAGCTATAATAGATGAACTTGATTTGGAATTTGAAGATGGATTCATAGTCCTTACTGGAGAGACAGGAGCTGGAAAATCAATTATACTAAGTGGAATAAATCTACTTATAGGAGAGAAAGCTACTACTGATATGATAAGAACAGGGGAGAAAAATCTTTCTGCTCAAGGTGTATTTGAAATAAACAATGAGCAGAGAGAGGAGCTATTACATAGATTTGAGATAGATGCTGAAGATAATGAAGTAATAGTGAGAAGAACCTTAGATATAAATGGTAAGGGAAAGGTTTTTGTAAATGGAGTGAGAGTCTCTCTTACAAATTTAAAAGAGATAATGGGAACTCTTGTTGACATAGTAGGGCAACACTCTCATCAGATGTTACTTAACAAAAATAACCATATAAAACTTTTAGATAAGTTTTTAGGTGATGAGGGAAAAGAGTTAATAAAAAATAGTAATAGACTTTACAATAGATTTAGAGAGATAGATAATAAGATAGAGAGTATAGAGAAAAATAGAAGAGAGGCTATTGAGAAGAAAGAGTTTTATGAATTTCAATTAGCTGAGATAGAGAAGATAAATCCTAAGAAAAATGAGGATAATCTTTTAGAAGATGAGTATAAAAAACTATTTAATGCTGGTAAAATTAAAGAGAAAATAGAAAACTCAGCTCTTTATCTGAGAGATGGAGAGGTAAATGCTCTTCATTTTATCTATAACTCAAGAAAAAATATCGAAACTCTTTGTAAATATGGAGAGGAATTTAATGAGCTTTTAGATAAGCTTGAAAAAGTCTATTATGAGTTAGAGGACTGTGTAGATATAATGGATACTCTCAACGATGATATTGATATAGATGACAGAAGATTACAAGAGGTAATAGAAAGATTAGATGTAATCAACAAGATGAAGATAAAATATGGTGCAACAATAGAGGAGATACTAGAGTTTAAAGAGAGTATAGCTCAAAAGATAAATCTCTTAGAAGAGGATAGTTTTGAGGTACAAAAACTTCAAAAAGAGAGAGTGGAGATAGAGGAAGAGTATTGGAAAAATGCTCATCAACTTAGAAGGCTTAGAAAAGAGAAGGCTATAAAAATAGAGAGAGATTTAAAAGAGGAGCTAAAATTTTTAAAAATGGGAGATGCTCAAATCCACGTAGTAGTAGATGAAAATAAGGTTATGGGAGCTAATGGAGCTGATAGTGTGGAGATACTTATATCTACTAATATTGGACAAGATATGAAACCCCTTTGGAAGATTGTTTCAGGTGGAGAGGTAAGTAGAATAATGTTAGCTCTAAAAGTTATATTCTCTCGTGTGGATAATGTTCCTATACTTATTTTTGATGAGATAGATACAGGAGTAGGAGGGGAAACAGTTAGAAAGATAGCTGATAAACTTCGTGAGATAGGAGAACACGCTCAAGTAGTATCTATAACTCACTCTCCAGCTATTGCAGCCAAAGCTCATCAACAGTTCTATATTAAGAAGCAGACTGTGGATAACAAAACTTCTACAACTGTTACTAGACTAGATGAAAAAGGAAGAGTAGAAGAAATAGCAAGAATGTTAGCAGGAGAAAATATTAGCGAGGCAGTGTTACAACACGCTGAGGAACTATTGAAAGAGAGTAGATAGTATGGATTTTATAAATGAATTTTTGAAAAATTCTAAGGAGAATGGAAAGATAAATTCATCTACTTTGGAGATATATAGAAAAGATATAGAGGACTTTGATGGATTTATAGTTGGTAAAGATTTATTAGATGTAGAAACTCAAGATATAATCAACTATATTGAGGAGCTAAGGAAAAAATATAGTGATATGTCTATATATAGAAAGCTCAGTTCTATAAAAAGCTTCTATAAATATCTTTTAAAATCTAAGATAATAGATGAAACTCCAGTAAAGGATATAGAGCTACCTAACAGAGTAAAAAAAGTTACAGAGCCATTGGAAAGATGGGAATTAAAAAGAATATTAGATATCTGTAATGATAGCTATGAGGAGAGAAGAGATTCTCTTGTAATAAAACTTCTCTATGAAACAGGGTTTAAAATAGGAGATATTTTAAATTTAGAAAAAGAGAGTTTAAAAAAATATGAGTATAAAATAATAAATATTCGTTCTGCTTCGAAAATTTTAAATCAAAAAATAAGTGAAGAGTTAGCTAAAGAGTTGAGATATTTTGTAGAAGAATTATTACCAAAAATGTATACGAACAGAAATAAAATATTTCAAGAGCTTACTAGAGAGGGATTTCGTGTGAGATTTATAGCTTATGGAAAGAGGGCTGAGCTCACTAGAGAGATATCTCCTAATATGATAAAAAAGATAATAGTAGAGGAGAAAACTCGTGATGAAGAGGGATACTCATTTATTGATAAGATAAGAGAGCAGTATATGAGAATAGGAATAGGAGATGATTAAATGAAGGCTGGATTTATAGCTGTAGTAGGAAGACCAAATGTTGGAAAATCTACCCTTATAAATAAGCTGGTATCAGAGAAAGTTGCAATAGTTTCTGATAAAGCTGGAACAACTAGAGATAATATAAAAGGAATTTTAAATTTTAATGATAATCAATATATCTTTATTGATACACCAGGAATACACAAAGCAAAACATCTACTTGGAGAGTATATGACTAACTCTGCTATAAGAGTTTTAAAAGATGTAGATGTAATATTATTTGTATTAGATGGTTCTCAAGAGATAAGTACTGGAGACCAATTTGTAATGGAGAAAGTAAAAGAGGCAAAGAGAACTCCAAGAATACTTGTAGTAAATAAGATAGATAAATTAAATGATGAGCAATTAAAAGCTAAAAGATTAGAGATAGAGGAAAAATTAGGAGAGTTTGATGGAATAGTTGAAATCTCTGGGCAATATGCTATTGGACTTCCTAAACTTTTAGAAAAGATTGACCCATTTTTAGAAGAGGGAATAAAATATTATCCAGATGATATGTATACAGATATCTCTGTATATAAGATAATAACTGAGATAGTAAGAGAAAAAATTCTACTTAAAACAAGAGATGAGATACCTCACTCTGTAGCTATTGAGATACTTAATGTGGAGAGAAGAGAAAAGGGAAAAGATAAATTTGATATCAATATCTATGTGGAAAGAGATTCTCAAAAAGGTATCATAATAGGAAAAGGTGGAAGATTGCTTAAGGAGATAGGAGAAGAGGCTAGACGTGAGATAGAAGAGTTAATAGGAGTACCTATTTTCTTAACTCTTTGGGTAAAAGTAAAAGAAGATTGGAGAAAGAAAAAACCATTCTTAAAAGAGATGGGATATGTGGAAGAGAAAAATTAGGATTGTTATAAAAGAAAACTTAAAGAATTGCGGAAATTATGAGAAAAAGTTTAGATTAACATAGTGAAGTTGAACGCTGAAAAACACAATTGTTTGAACGAAGTGAGTTTTGTGTTTTTAGTGAAACGAGCCTAGTTAATCAACTTTTTTGAATATGGAGCAAGTCTTAGTTTTCTTTAAAATATATATTAAGGAGAAAGAGGTAAGAAAAAGTGAGTGATGTAAAAATTGAAAAAGGTATGTTAAGAAAATTCGTAACATACTACAAACCATATAAAAAGTTATTTTTTATGGATTTGTTGGTGGCAACTATATCAGCCCTATGTGATTTAGTATATCCTATGATTACAAGAAATGTAGTAAATAGAGTTATACCTAATAAAGAGTTTAGATTTTTAGTTGTATTTGCTGTTGTACTTATGGTAATCTACCTAATAAAAATGTTATGTGCTTATTGGATGCAATACTGGGGACATTTAGTAGGTGTAGGTATGCAAGCAGATATGAGGAGAGATGTATATGAACATCTTCAAAAACTACCTGTAAAGTACTTTGATAACAATCAAACAGGAAGTATAATGTCAAGAATTGTAAATGATTTACAAGATATATCAGAGCTTGCCCATCATGGACCAGAGGATCTATTTATATCTTTCTTTATGATAGTAGGTTCATTTATAGTTTTACTTAGAATAAATGTAGTATTAACTATAATTGTATTTTGTATATTACCAATAATAATTTGGTATAGTATGTATAAAAGAAAGAAACTTTTGGCTTCATTTGTAAAAACAAGAGAAAAAACAGGTGATATCAATGCAAGATTACAAAATAGTATATCTGGTATAAGAGTATCTAAGGCTTTCGTTATAGATGAAGATGAGAAAGAGAGATTTGAAGAGGGAAATCAACAGTTTGTTACTGCAAAATCTTTTTCATATAAGGTAATGGCTGAGTATACAGCAGGAGTAGGATTTTTTACTGATATGTTAGACTACTCTGTACTTATAGTAGGAGCTATCTTTACTTATTATGGAAAGATAAATATAGGAGATTTCTTAGCTTATCTACTATATATTAAAATTTTTACTCAACCAATAAAAAGACTTATTGCTTTTGTAGAGCAATATCAAAATGGTATGAGTGGATTTAAGAGATTTATGGAACTTATAGAGGTAGATAGAGAGAAAGATAAAGAGGATGCTAAGGATATTGGAGAGGTTAAAGGAGAAATTAAATTTGAGAATGTAAGCTTTAGCCATGAAAGTAAAAAGGTATTAGATAATATATCTTTAACTATTGAAAAAGGAAAGATGTTAGCATTAGTAGGACCATCTGGTGGAGGAAAAACTACATTATGTAATCTTATTCCAAGATTTTATACTGTAGATAGTGGAGATATAAAAATAGATGGTAAGAGTATCTATGATGTAAAAGTAGAGTCTTTAAGAAAAAATATTGGTATAGTTCAACAAGATGTATTCCTATTTACAGGAACTATTAAAGAAAATATCCTAATAGGAAAAACTAATGCTACAGATGAAGAGGTAATAGAGGCAGCTAAGAAAGCTAATATCCATGATTTGATTATGCAGATGCCAGATGGATATGATACTAATGTGGGAGAGAGAGGAACAAAGCTTTCTGGAGGACAAAAACAAAGAATTGCTATTGCTAGAATATTCTTAAAAAATCCACCTATATTGATATTGGATGAGGCTACTTCTGCACTTGATAATATTACAGAAAGATTAATTCAAGAGTCACTAGAGGATTTATGTAAAGGTAGAACTACAATAGTAGTTGCTCATAGACTTTCTACTATTCAAGCAGCAGATGAGATAATAGTTCTTACTGATAATGGAATAGAAGAGAGAGGAACACATCAAGAACTTTTAGCTAGCAAAGGATTCTATTATAAGTTACATAGTATGAGTCAATTATAATATAATCAAAAAGTAATGAGAAATGCTGAAGAGAAAAAATAATCTCTTTAGCTTTTTTCTTTTAGACAATTGAAATATTTTAAAGGAGAGAGTTATGCAAACTTTAACAAAAGAAAAGATAGTTTTTGAGTTTAATAAAAATAATAAATTTAATTATTCTGTACAAAATAATGAGATTTTTTATGTTGAAACTGAAGATTGCTATAATGGACAGATAAAAAATGAAAATACAAAAAGAAAAGATATAGATATGTCAATAGTAGATTGTTCTGTTGGACCAATTGAAGTAATAGGAAGTAAAGCAGGAGATATATTAGAAGTAGAAGTGATTGATATTGAATTAGCAGAACAAGGAGTTATGACAACGGCTCCAAATTTGGGAGTGCTAGGAGATAAAATAACTGATTTTGATACTAAAATTATAAAAATAAAAGATGGCTTTGCTCATTTTTCTCCTCAGATAAAAATACCACTTACTCCAATGATAGGAGTTATAGGAGTATTTCCTCCAGAAGAGGGAGTACACTGTACTTTCCCAGGAAGCCATGGTGGAAATATGGATACAAAGATTATAAAAAAGGGAACTAAAGTATATTTACCAATTTATGTAGATGGAGCAGGTTTAGCTTTAGGGGATTTACATGCTTGTATGGGAGATGGAGAACTTAGTGGTACAGGAATTGAAATAGGTGGAAAAGTATGTTTAAAAGTTAAGATAATAAAAGAATTTCCACTATCTCTTAAAAATCCTGTGTTAGAAACACAAGATTCTATCTATACTGTGGCTAGTGGAAAAACTTTTGAAGAAGTTATAAAAGTAGCAAGTGAAGCAATGACAAATCTTTTAATGGAAAAAATAGGTTTAAATTTTCCTGATGCTTATAGGTTATTAAGTGCAACTTGTGACATACAGATAAGTCAAGTTGTAAATGGGATAGTTACTGTTAGAGTAAGAGCTCCTAAATTACATTTAGGGATACAAGAGTTAAATTAAAATTTGAGAAAAAATTTTTGAGATTAAAAATATTTAGTAGTATATGGGAGAAAGCACTGTCATAGTTGTGTTATGGCAGTACTTTTATTAAAATATGAGAGAATTTTTAAATAAGTTATTTTAATTTGGCTTCTAATTTATATACTCTTTCAATAAGATTAATTTGATCCTCAAGAGAATCTAGAAACAGACCAGTTGTCATGATATGATCCTCCATATGAATAAGAAGTAAGCAAATTTCCACTTTTTCTCCTGATGATTCTTTTTGAATAAGATCAAAATGCGAACCATGAACTTCAACAAAACTTTTTTTAGCTTCAGCAAATAACTCTCTTGCCTTTTGAAAATCTCCTTGATTTGCTTGATTAAGAGCCTCTTTTCCAAGAGATTTAGCTGTTCCTGCTATAGCAACTCCCATCATAATTTTTTCTAGCATCTCTTCAGATAATAATTCTTTTTCTTCCATTGAATAAAACTCCTTTTATTATTTTATTAGATTTAAAGCAAACTCTAAAACTTTATCTCCTTTCATTAAACCATAGTCCATTGTATTAATAACATCTAACGGTTTTCCCAATGCATTTGCTTTTTCTTGAAGTTCATTCTTTTTAAATCTAACTTGGGGACCTAATAAAAATACATCATATTCATTTATTTTATTTTCAAAATTTTCTAAACTAACTGCTTCAATTTGTACTTCAATTCCATTTTTATTAGCAGCTTCTTTCATTTTATTAACTAGTATGCTTGTTGACATTCCAGCTGCACAAAGTAATAATATTTTTTTCATTTTTTAAACCTCCATGTGTAAATGATGAAATTGTGGTAAATAGTTCCAGTTTTGTTTTATAATTTCATTTAATATTGTTTTTGTTACTGTTCCACTTGTAACTAAAGGATTAACAGTTAAAGCTTGAAGAGCCTTTCCATAATTTCCTGTTACACCAGCTTCTATTGTCAACTCTTCAAAGTTTTTCATAAGTTGGAGCATACCTTTTGCTTCTAATGGGATAGGGTCTTGTGGAAGTGCTTCTATTCTATCTCTGTATATTTTACAACTTACTTCGACAGCTACATTATTTGGTAAGCAGTCTATAACTCCATTATTTTTAATTGAAACTACCATTTCTGTTCCAGCATCATTATAAATTGAACATATAAGTTCACAAGCAGCATCTGAATAATATTGTCCTCCTCTTTGTTCTAATTGTTTAGGTTTAACATTTAAATTTGGATCTTTATATAATTCAAATAGTTCAGCTTCGACTTTTTTTACTTGTTCCCCTCTAGTTCCTTTTCCAGATCTAAACGACATCAACTCGTCTGTTAACATTTCATCAGTTAAGTAATAATATCTGTGATAAGGGCATGGCATCATTCCAAGATCAGCAATTTGATCTTTTACCCATTGCTTATTTGTTTTTAAATTAGCAGGGAGATTTTCTGTATCATAAAGAACTTTTTCTAGAACCTCTTTAGTTTTATCTACACCTTTATGTAATATTTTTCTTCCCCATACAAAATGATTTAATCCACCAAATATAACTTGTACATCTTTCTCTTCAGCTTGCAATACTTCTATTATAGATTTCTTCATTCCAATTGGGACATTACAAAGTCCAGCGACTTTAATATTTGGATAATATTTTAAAACAGTTTCAGTAATCATTCCACTAGGATTAGTAAAATTAACAAGCCAAGCATTAGGACAAAGTTCTATCATATCTTTACAAATATCTAAAATTACAGGAATTGTTCTCATAGCTTTAGCAAATCCACCAGCTCCATTAGTTTCTTGTCCTAACATTCCAAAATTAAGAGGAATCTTTTCATCTCTTATTCTAGCTTCTAATAATCCAACTCTAAATTGAGTAGTAACAAAGTCAGCATCTTTTAAAGCTTCCCTTCTATCTAAAGTAAGATAAAGTTTCATTTTATCTTTTAATCCAGCTTTTTCAATCATTCTTTTAGCTAAAGCACCAACAATTTCTAATTTTTCTTTTCCCTCTTCAATATCTACAAGCCACAATTCAGATACAGGTAGTTTTTCATATCTCTTTAAAAATCCTTCTATAATTTCTGGAGTATATGAAGAACCTCCACCAATTGTAACTATTTTTAATTTTTTATCCATATTAGATTTCCTCCTTAAGGTTTCCTAAATAATCTATAAGTTCAAAATTTTCTTTTATATATTTCTTTAACTTCAAAGATTTTAAAATTTTTAGTTCTTCTTCTCTTTTTGAATTATATGAACTAGTTTCTAAAAGTTCAAAATCTATATATCCAGGATGGCACATTAATTCTACAGTAGAACTTTTTTTATTTTTTAACATTTCTAATAATTTTTCTAAATTTACTAATTCATCATAAAAATCTTCTATTAATATTTCATTTTTTCTAAAATTTAAATCATATTCTTTAGAAAGTTTTTCTATAGCAATTATAGCTCCAGGAATTTTCATATGTATATGATGGTGAGAATCTATATGAGTTGGTTTTTCTCCAACTAATTCAATAAATTTTTCTATTTGTTTTTTAGCTTCAGCATAAAAATCTTCTTCTTTTCCTTTTTCTTTTAAAAGAGGAAATTTTAAAAGAGTTCCATTTTCATCAGTAAGACTTGATTTTCCAATTAGAGCTTTTCCTTTATCAAAAGTTATATGTATTCCAACTCCTAAATTTCTATATTTTTTTTTCAAATCAATAGCATGTTCTACAAAGGGTTGATTTATCATTAGTGTTGTTGAAGTTAAAATACCATATTTAAATGCTTCAATTATACCATAGTTCACACCTGGTGTAAGTCCAAAATCATCAGCATTGACTATTAGTTTTTGTTTCATTTATACTACCTCACTTTCATAATTATCAAAATTATCAATTTCTACTATTTCAGCTTTTTTATCTAAAAGTTTTACAAATGGTAAGTATATAACTAAACCAATAAAAATATTAAGTATTTGTACAAGAGCTCCACTTATATGACCTCCTGAAGTTAAAAATCCACTAATTACCACTGGCATAGTCCAAGGAACTGGAATAACTGCAGGAGCTACTAGTCCAATTTCAATAAGTATATAATCAACTACTGTTAAAATAACAGGAGTTAGAATAAATGGTACTATAAGTATAGGATTAAGAACAATTGGTGAACCAAAAATTACAGGTTCATTTATATTAAATAAAGCAGCACCTATAGATAATTTTCCAATTTCTTTATATTGTTTTGCTTTTGAATAAAAAAGATAACATAATACTAAACACAGAGTAGCACCACTTCCTCCAACAAAAACATAAGTATCTAAAAAACTTAATGAGATAGTATAAGGGATAGGTTCTCCATTTTGAAAAGCTAGTCTATTAACGTCTCTAATTACTGTAAGCATAGGTCCAAATACAATTCCAGCAATACTTCCACCATGTATTCCAAATGACCAAAATAAAGAATTAATAAGAACATATATTATTCCTCCAGCTAATGTAGCAGAAAAACCTGTTAATGGATCAGATATTAATTTAACTACAAGTTGGTGTACATCTTGATAACTAGTAGCTTCTACTCCTATTTTTATAATCCAGAACATAGCAATTATAACAAAAGCAGGAATTAAAGCAGAGAAAGATTTTGCTACTGCTGGTGGACAACTTTCTGGCATTTTTATTATATAATTTTTTTTAATAAACCAACTGTATAGTTCAGTAGAAATTAATGCACAAATTATTGCTACAAATAATCCTTTTCCACCTAAAAAAGCCATTGAATATCCTGAGACACTAGTATCAGCTACAAATATTTTATTAGGAGTTACTAATAAAAAAGTAGCTAAAGATATTACAGCAGCTGATAAAGGATCTACTTTATTTTTCTTTGCAAGATAATAACCTATTCCTAAGGCTGCAAAGATAGATACAATATCAAAAGTTACAGAAACAGGGTATAAAAATTTTTCTAACCAAGCTTCACCAAATATTTTAGCCATAAATTCATTGTAACCTGGAATTGGAAGAAAACCAAAAACTAGAAAAAAGGATCCAACTATAACTAATGGTAAAGATACTAATAATCCGTCTTTGATAGATTGTAAATGTTTTTGTTCTGCTAACTTTGTAGCAAAAGGAAGAAAGTAGTTATTCATTATAGTTTCAAATTTTTGCATTACTTTCATATAATACCTCCATTTTTTATTTTATTTGTGTTATAATTATAACTATTATGTTAAAATAAATCAAATTTTAAAAAAATAACTGTTTTTTCGTCTTTTAGTTTGAGTTTGATAATGAAAAAAAGGTTATTATATATTAAAAATACTTATTTTTTAGTATAATATAGATATAAAAAAAATATTTATTCAGTTAAAAATGGAGGAGAATAATGAAAAAAAACTTTAGAATAGAATTTTCGTCTTTTATGACTAAAAAAGAAAGAGATATTTTAAAATTAATTTTGGATAATTATATTTTAAAAAAGGAATTGATATTTAATATAGTTAATTTGAATATTCCAAAACTAAAAAATAGTGAGGTTAGTTTTTTTGAAAGATTAGCTAAAAAAGGATTTTGGATAATTGAATCAGAAAAAAGAATATATATTAGTTACTTTTCTTCTATAATATTAAACAATGAAAAGGTTACTTTTCAATTAAATGAAACATTTTTAAAGTATATAAATGATAAAAAATTAATAAATAGCTATTCATTATATGATTTTTTATTTTTAAAACATGATATTTCATTAGAATTTTTCTTTAAATGTATGCTTAAAAATTTAGAAAATGATTTTTTTGAGTTATCAATAGCAGAATTGAAATATGAGTTGTCCATAGAGAACTATAATAGAATGTATGATTTGGATAGGTTTGTATTTCAAATTATAAAGGAAGATATAAATAAAAATACTCAATATGTAATTGATTATGAAAAAATAAAAAAATTAGGTAAAGTGGAAAAAATAAAGTTTTATATAAAAAATAAAAAAGATATTGAGATAAAAACTAATATAAAAATGCTATTATTTTTATTTAAAAAATATATAAAAGATAAAAAAGTATTTATTTCTTTAATTGAAAAACAATTAAAAATACAAGAGTATTCTAAAATAAAGAAATCACTAGTTACAGCTATTAAATATCTTCCAAAATTTAACTCTAATTTTGAAAAAAGTTTAAGTTTTGTAATAGAAAAAGGATGCTTTTATGAAGATATATTAATTAAAAAGAGAATTTATAAGTTTGAGAATAATTTAAGTATCTTAAAATCTTTATTTAAGGATATCCAGTTTTACTTAAGTGAAGATGATGAGATATTTTCATATAATTTTTCAGATAAACTTACTAAGAAGTTATATATACTCAAAGAAAAAAATATGGCTATTGTAGAGACAGAAAAGAGTAAATTAGAATTATATTATATAGGAGAGAAATTTTTTATGAACATTTATTTAAAGAAAGAGATATATAAAGAAGTAAGATAAAATACTAAGTACTTATTGTTATATAATTTAATTTATGATATTCTATATATTATAGGTTTAACAGTAATTTGGATAAGGAGGAAAGATATGAGTGGGAATGAGATGTATATTCGTATGACAGAAACAAAAATTTCTAAACTTATTCCAAGACTTGCAGTACCAACGATAATAACTATGTTGGTAACTTCTATCTATAATATGGCAGATACTTTTTTTGTAAGTCAAATAGGAACATCAGCTTCAGCAGCAGTAGGAATAAATTTTTCACTTATGGCAATGATTCAAGCTATAGGTTTTACATTAGGGATGGGAAGTGGAAATTATGTTTCTAGAAGTTTGGGAAGACAAGATAGTGATGGTGCACATAGGGCAGCAGCTACAGCTTTTTTTACAGCTATGACTTTAGGAACAATACTTGCCATTTTAGGATTACTATTCTTAGATGAATTTGTAAATATGTTAGGAGCTACTCCAACAATAGCTCCCTATGCTAAAGATTATGCAAAATATATATTGATAGCTACTCCATATATGTGTTGTGCCTTTGTTCTTAATAATTTACATAGGTCTCAAGGAAATGCTTTTTACTCTATGTTAGGACTTGCAACAGGTGGAATACTGAATATGATACTTGATCCAATCCTTATATTTAAATTTAATATGGGAATATCTGGGGCGGCTATTGCTACAATTTTTAGTCAATTTGTAGGTTTTAGTATTTTGCTATTTATGAGCCAAAGAAATAAAAAGAATGTTACTATAAAGTTGAGTAAATTTACTTTTAAATTATGGGTATATAAAGAGATTTTAAAAGCTGGACTTCCAACATTATCACGTCAAGGGTTGGCAAGTATGGCAGCAGTAGCACTGAATGTTTGTGCTAGTCCATTTGGAGATGCAGCAATAGCAGCAATGTCTATTACAGTTCGTATTATGATATTTATAGGTTCCTCTTTAATTGGATTTGGACAGGGATTCCAGCCTGTTTGTGGATTTAACTATGGTGCTAGAAAATATGATAGAGTATTAGAAGCTTATCATTTTTGCCTAAAGGTAGGGGTTGTATTATTAAGTGTATTAGGAATAATATGCTTTATATTTGCTCCAGAGATAATTGCTCTTTTTAGAAAAGAGGATTTAGAAGTAATAGAGATAGGAACAGTTGCTCTTCGTTACCAATGTTTGACTTTACCAATTCAAGCTTCTATTGTTATGGCTAATATGCTTACTCAATCTATTGGATATGGATTTTGGGCTACTCTTGTAGCAATGGGAAGACAGGGAATATTTTTAATTCCAGCACTATTTATTTTACCAAATATTTTTGGAATAAGAGGATTACAATATTGTCAACCGTTTGCTGATATCTGTACTTTTATAGTTGGACTACTAGTTGTAAGAAAAGTTATAGGAGATTTAAAGGCAAATATGAAAAAGAATTAATAGGAGAGTAAAAAACCTAATTACCCTATTGAGAAAAATTATTAGCTTTAGAAGAGAAAAAAATGTATAATTTTAATATAAAGTTAAAATTATACTAATGGCATAGAAGTTGCTATATTTATAGTAAAAGATTAGATAGTTTTAGGAGGAGAAATGAAGTATAACTTTAATGAAAGAATAGATAGAAGTGAAAACCATTCAGCTAAATGGGCAGAAATGGGAATGAAATTTGGAAGAAATGACTTAACTCCAATGTGGGTAGCTGATATGGATATAAAAACAGCTCCAGAGATACTTGAAGCTATGAGAAATAAATTAGAACAAGAGATATTTGGATATGTATATAGACCAGATTCATATTATGAGAGTGCAGCAAATTGGCTGAAGAAAAGATTTGGTTATGAGATATCTCCAGCTACATTAATTCATAGTCCAGGTGTTGTTCCAAGTATGTCTATACTTGTAAAAATGTTGACAAAGGAAACTGACAAGATTTTAATACAATCTCCTGTATATCCACCATTTGCTTCATCAGTAAAGGATAATGGAAGAACTTTGGTAGAGAATAATCTTGTAAAAGATGAAAATGGATACTATACAGTAGACTTTGAAGATTTAGAGAAAAAACTTTCTTGTGAAGATGTAACTCTATTTATCTTATGTAATCCACACAACCCTGTTGGAAGAGTATGGAAAAAAGATGAGTTAGAAAAAATGGGAGAACTTTGTAGAAAATACAATGTAAGAATACTTGCTGATGAGATTTGGAGAGATTTAATTATGCCTGGACATAAACATATTCCTATGGCTTCATTAAGTAAAGAGATAGAAGATATAACTATAACACTATTTTCTCCAACAAAATCATTTAACTTAGCTGGACTTCAAGCTTCTTTTGCAACTTTCCCAAGAGCAGAAGAGAGAAAAGAGTTTGATGATATTTTAGGTAAAATGGATGTAAAAAGAAATAATCCATTTAGTTTAGTAGCTTTTGAAGCAGCTTATGAAAAGTGTGAAAATTGGTTAGAGCAACTTATTGAGCATATAGATGGAAATATGCAATATGTTATAGATTTTATAAATGAAAAACTACCTATGATAAAAACAGCTAAGCCAGAGGGAACTTACCTTATGTGGTTAGACTTTAATGGTGTGGGTATTCCTCAAGATAAGATACAAGATTTCCTAATCAATGAAGCTAAAGTAGCTATGAATGATGGAGCTACATTTGGAGAGAATGGAAAAGGATTTTTTAGAATGAATGTTGCTTGTCCTAGATATATGGTAGAGGAAGCAATGGAAAAAATAGAGAAGGCCATAAGAAACTTAAAGTAAATATAACAAAAAAGAAGTAGTGGAGTTATTCCACTACTTTTTTCTATAAAAATATTGAAAGGGGACTTGAAAAAAATAAAATAAAGTATTATATTTAAATTAGAGGGAAAATTTCTTAAAAATATTAGGAGGAAAAGATATGGCAATAGCAAGATACATACTTAATGAAACAAGTTATTTTGGAATAGGGAGTAGAGAAAATCTAGCAACAGAGGTAAAAGCTAGAGGATATAAAAAAGCTCTATTAGTAAGTGATAAAATACTTGAGAGTTGTGGAGTATTAGATAAAGTAAAAAAAGTTTTAGATGATGCAAATATACCTTATGATGTATATGTAGATATAAAACAAAATCCAACAGTAAAAAACTGTAAAGAGGGATTAGTAGCATTTAATAAAGCAGGAGCAGATTTTATAGTAGCAGTAGGAGGAGGTTCTGTAATAGATACAGCTAAGGCAGTGGCTATTACAAAAAATAACCCAGAGTTTGAAGATATAAAATCATTAGAAGGAGTAGCTCCAACTCATACTAAATGTGTGCCAATAATTGCATTGCCAACTACTTGTGGAACTGCAGCAGAAGTAACAATCAACTACGTAATAACTCTAGAAGATGAAAATAGAAAAATAGTTTGTGTAGACCCTAAGGATATACCATTAGTAGCAATAGTAGATGCTGAACTTATGCTTACAATGCCAAATAGAACAATAGCAGCAACAGGAATGGACGCTTTAACTCATGCAATAGAGGGATATATTACAAAGGGAGCTCATATAATTTCAGATATGTTTGAGATAAAAGCTATTGAATTAATAGCTAAGCATTTAAGAGGAGCGGTAGCTAATAAAAATTTAGAGGATATGGAAGGAATGAGTATAGCTCAATATGTGGCAGGAATGGGATTCTCAAATGTAGGACTTGGAATAGTTCACTCTATGGCACATCCACTAGGAGCTGTATATGATATTCCTCATGGAGTAGCAAATGCACTACTTCTACCAACAGTAATGGAATTTAATATGTCTGCATGTATAGAAAAATATGGAGATATAGCAAAAGCTATGGGTGTAGATACAACTGGAATGAGTAAAGAGGAAGCAGCACAAGCAGCTGTAGATTCAGTAAGAAAACTTGCTATTGATGTAGGAATTCCTCAAACTTTAAGAGAGATAAATATTCCAGAAGAGGGACTTCCAAAATTATCAAAAGATGCATTAGCTGATGTATGTACAGGTGGAAATCCTAAAGATGTAACTTTAGAAGATATTGAAAAATTATACAATAAAGTTTATTAATTTTTTATAGATTATAATTTTGAAGAGGATGATTATTTTTAAAATAATTGTCCTCTTTTTTCTTTAAAGATTTTCTTATAAAATATGGTATAATTTAAAGAAAAAATTAAGAGGAATAAGTATGAAAAAACAGATTGCTATCATAACAAATGCTAAAGAGATAAGAAGTGCTATGAAAGAGCAAGTAGATTTAATATTTGAAGGATTAGCACAAAGTGAAATATATAGTATTGAAGATGGAAGTATAAATAATCTAACAAAGGCAGATTTATATCTTCTTTCAAGTAGTGCCTATGAATTTTTAGATGAAGAGTTTTTAAAAAATAACAATATAGTAATAGCAGATTTAACTGTATCAAAGGAGATGTTAAAATATTTAAAAAGTTTTCCTTATGGTACAAAGGTTATATTTTTTAATGTAAGCTTTAAGATGTGTATTGAAACAATCTCAATGATGTATCACTTAGGGGTAAATAATATAGAGTTTATTCCAGCTTATCCAAAGATGGAGATATTTCCAGAGGGAGATATAGTAATGACTCCAGCAGAAACTCAGCTATTGCCAAAAGAGGTACTAGATAGAAAAATCATAGATATAGGACATAGAATATTAGATGCTAATACAATAATAGAGATAGCTTTAAAACTTGAGTTTGAACATATATTGTATTACAAAAAAATAAGAGAGTATTTAGATACAGTAGCTACTAATGATTATAGTTTGAGTAAAATAGTAGAAAAGGCAACACAAGCAGAGAGTCAGTTTTCACTTTTGATGAAGACAACTAATATTGCTATTTTAGGAGTGGATAAAGATAACTTCTTATGTTCTTGTAATGAAGGAGCAGAGAAAATATTAAATAAAAGAAGTGGAGCTGTATTAGGAAACAATGCAGAGGAGTTACTACCTAACATTCCATTTAGAGAGGTAAAAGAGAAGAAAGAAGAAATTAAAAATAGGTTAGTAAAAATAGGAGAAGAGTATATAAATCTTTCAGTTATACCTATAATAAAAGCAGAACATTATATGGGAGCTTTTGCAATATTCCAAGAATTTAAAGAGGAAGAGAAAAAGCAAAATGAGTTGAGAAGACAACTTTTAAATAAGGGACATAAAGCAAAATATACTTTTGATGATATTATAGGAGAAAATCACTCTATGCTAAAACTAAAGGCTTTAGCTCAAAAAATGGCAAGAATAGATTCAGATATTCTGATAACAGGAGAGAGTGGAACAGGAAAAGAGTTATTTGCTCATGCTATTCACAATTATTCTCATAGAAAAGATTATCCATTTATAGTAGTAAACTGTGCAGCTATTCCAGAAACCCTACTTGAGAGTGAACTGTTTGGATATGAAGAGGGAGCTTTTACAGGGGCTAAAAAGGGAGGAAAGATTGGACTTTTTGAATTTGCTCATATGGGAACTCTCTTTTTAGATGAGTTAGAGGGAATGAGTCCAGCTTTACAAGTAAAACTTCTTCGTGTAATTCAAGAGAAAGAGTTGATGAGAATAGGTGGAGATAAGGTAATAAATGTAGATGTAAGAATAATAGCTACTACTAATGAGGAATTAAGAGATTTAGTAAAAGAGGGAAAATTTAGAAAAGATTTATACTATAGAATGAGTGCATTTCCTCTTATTGTTCCACCTCTTAGAGAGAGAAAAGATGACTTATACCTTTTAACTGAAAAATTTATGAGAAGTAGTGGAGCTGACTTTAGATTTTCTTCTAAAGCTAAAAAAGCCTTTGAGATGTATAATTGGGAAGGAAATATAAGGGAGTTAAAAAATTATATAGAGTTTTTAGGATTTACGGAGGAAAAAATAATAGAATTTGAAGATATGCCTCTTGCTATAAGAGAGTACTATGAAGAGGAAAAAAATAGAGATAGAATGGAGAGGGAGCAAGGAAGAGAGGAGTATTGTAAAGAGATATTTGGAAAAAGATATGAAGAGTATATATTTTTACTGAGAAAAATAGATGAGTGTTGCAATAGAGGAGAGAGTAGTGGAAGACAAAAATTACTAGAGGTGTGTAAGCAGCAAGAAATTTTTCTCACAGAACAAGAGATTAGAGGGATGCTAAAAAAATTAGAAGATTTAGGATTTATAGAGGTATATAAAGGGCGTCGTGGGAATAAGATATCAAATAAAGGAAGAGAGTTTTTAGAAAAATTAGATTAAACTATTTATTTTTTTAAAAAATTATGATATAATAAGGCGTAAATTAAATAATAGGCGATGGAGTTCGCCTTTAAGTGCGAAAGCTAATGACTCCTACTCTTTAAGGGTAGGAGTCTTTTTATTTTCAGGAGGTAATTATGCAGTATATTTTAACACTACTATTTTTAATTTTTTTAGCTTTTTATTCAAACTTTGTAGGAAAGATATTTGAGAAGATAAAACTTCCATCTCTTATAGGAATGATGGTAGCTGGTTTATTAATAGGACCATATGGAGTTAACAAGGTTCCTAGTTTAGCTTTAAATATAGCTCCAACTTTAAAAGATATTGCTCTAGTAACAGTTCTTTTTATAGGAGGATTAGGAATAGGAGCTGACCAGATGAAAAAAATAGGTAGACCAGCAATATGTTTAAGTATTATTCCAGCATCTTTAGAGGGATTTGCTATAGCCTATCTATCTACAATATTTTTAGATTTTACCTTTGTACAAGGAGCTATCTTAGGATTTATAATAGCAGCAGTTAGTCCAGCAGTATTAGTTCCTGCAATGGTAAATCTTATAGAGAATAGAGTGGGACAAAAAAAATCAATTCCACAACTTTTGTTAGTAGGTGCATCAGCAGATGACTCAATAGCAATTACTCTATTTACCTCTTTTTTAGCAATATATTTTCAAAGAATAGATGGAGGAAATTTTGATATAAAGACGCAGTTAATAATGGTTCCTATCTCTATTATAGCTAGTGTATTTATAGGTTGGGGAATGGGATATATAGGAAATAGAAGTTTCCTAAAAATAAAGAATATCAACTATAGATTGATAACTACCTTTGCTATATGTTTGGTATTGAGATTTATAGAAAATAGATTCCATTTTGCTCTATACAATTCACTTTTAACTATAATGTCTTTTGGTTTCTTTATTCGTTACTATCAAGGAGAGAGATATAGAGAGATACATCAAGGAATGAACAGTATCTGGAAGTATGGAAAAATTTATCTTTTTACTTTTGTAGGAATGGCAATAAATCCAAGATTAGTAGGGGGATATTTCTTTATAGGAGTAACAATTTTAGCTTACTCACTTTCTATTAGGTCAATTGGAGTATTAATATCTCTAGTAGGAACAAATTTAAATTATAGGGAAAGATTATTTTGTGTGGTAGCTTATCTGCCAAAGGCAACAGTTCAATCTGCTAAAGCTGGAATACCATTGCAAATGGGAGTTGTAGGTGGAGAGATAATGCAGGCAATAGCTATATTAAGTGTATTAGTAACTGCACCATTGGGAGCTATTGGAATAGATTCAACTTATAGAAAATTATTAAAAGAGGAGTAAATAGGTAAAATAGGTAAACTATTTTACCTATTTTATTTTTATAAATGTTTGGAAAAAGTTGAATATATTATAATATGAGAACAAAAATTATAAAGAAAAAAATATATTTTTCGGCATAAAAATTGCTTATATACTTAGCAAGTAAGTAAATTAAATTTAGAAGGAAAAAGGGAGGAAAAGATGAAAGTAACAGTTGTAGGAAGTCATCTATGTGAGGATACTAGAAATGCATTAGCAATATTAAAGGAAAAAAATATAGAGGTAGAGTTTTTTAACTTATCTGAAGATTTATCAGCATTAAAAAAATATCTTCAATATAGAGAAACTGAAGCTATGTATGAAGAAGTTAGAAAAAATGGTGGAATAGGAATACCTCTTTTAGTATTAGAAGATGGAACAAAAACATTTGATGTAAATGAGATTTTAAATAGATTAGGATAAGAGAAGAGGCTACTCAGTTTAAAACTATAATTTACACTGGGTAGCTATATTTTCGAGGAGGAGATTATGTCAGAGAAAAAACAAAGTATATGGGAAGCTTATAAGTTTTCTATTTTATTAATAGGAGCAATCTTAATAGGAAGTCTAATAGGAATACATTTTGGAGAAGCTGCTGTAAAATTAAAACCACTTGGAGATTTATTTATAAATGGTATGTTTATGATAGTTGTGCCATTAGTATTTATAACTATCAGCAGCTCGATAGCTGGAATGAATGATATGAATAGATTAGGAAAAATTATGAAAAATCTATTTTTAATTTTCGTTGGAACAGGAGTAGTGGCATTTTTCTATGTGTTTGTAGTTGTAAAAATATTTCCACCTGCAGCAGGAGTAGCTTTAGAGATGCCAGCTGCCGAAGCATTGAAACCTTTCCAAACTGGAGACCAAATAGTTAAAGCTATTACAGTTACAGACTTTCCAGAGTTAATATCTAGAAAAAATATGTTACCACTTATTATCTTCTCAATAGTATTTGGTATCTGTGTAAATATGATAGGAGAAAAGGGAAGAGCAATAGCTCAAGGACTAGAAGCGTTATCAGAAGTTTTCTTAAAAATGATAGGATTGTTAATGTATTATGCACCAATAGGATTAGGAGCATACTTTGCAGCTTTAGTAGGAGAACATGGAAAAGAGTTATTGGGTTCATATGCTAGAGCGATAGCAGTATATTATCCATTATGTTTAGTATATATGTTCACAGCTTTCCCAGTATATGGATATATAGCAGCAGGAAAAGAGGGGATAAGAGCATTAAAACATGTTATCTCGCCAGCTATTACAGCAGTAGCCACTCAAAGTAGTATAGCTACACTACCAGTAAATTTAGAAGCTTGTAAAAAAATAGGAGTACCTAAGGATATTAGAGAGATAGTTCTACCGATAGGAGCAACAGCTCATATGGATGGAACAGTTTTAAGTACAATATTAAAAATCTCTTTCCTATTTGGAATTTTCCAAATACCATTTGAAGGAATAGGAACATATCTAAGTGCATTAGCTCTATCAGTAGTAGGTGGAGTAGTTATGTCTGGAGTACCTGGTGGAGGACTTATAGGAGAGATGTTAATAGTAACTATGTATGGGTTCCCAGCAGAAGCTTTCCCAATTATAGCTACAATAGGATATCTTGTTGACCCATTTGCAACAATGATAAATGCTAGTGGAGATACTATGGCATCAATGTTAGTAACAAGAGCAGTAGAAGGAAAAGATTGGATAAAAAGAAATTTAGGAAATGACTAAAATATTTAGAGATAAATCAAAAATATAGTGTATAATAGTATGGATAGCTTGAAAGATATTTTTGAGCTATCCATTTCTATTAGGAGGGGATTATGCATATTTTAACAGAGATAATAAAAGAGGATATGAAACCAGCATTAGGTGTTACAGAACCTGGAGCTATTGCTTTTGCTGTGGCAAAGGCTAAGAGCTATATAACAGAAGAGATAGAAAAAGTAAAAGTAAGACTAAATTCAGGAATATATAAAAATGCCTTTACTTGTGGGATACCTAATTCTGATGAGGTAGGAAATCTATTTGCAGCAGCTTTAGGAGTAGTAGCTGGGAAAGCAGATAGAGGGTTAGAATCTTTAGAAGATGTTACTAAAGAGGATAATAAAAAAGCTCAAAAATTAATAGATGAAGGAAAGATAAAGGTAGAGTTAAATAGAATTAGCTCAGATATCTTTATAGAGGTGGAAATAATTACTCAAAAAGAAAACTCTATTGTAAGAATAGAAGGAACACATACTAATATTGTTGAGATAATTGTAAATGGAGAAACTATATTTTCAAAGGAATTAGAAAAAAAAGAGGAAAATAAAGAGGAAATAGTTTTACATAGATATAGTGTAAAAGATATTTTAAAGTATATAGATAATGTGGATATATCTGAGATAGAGTTTATAATGAAAGCTCATGATATGAATATGATATTATTCCAAGAGGGATTAAATAATAAAAAAACTACATTTGTAAAACAACTATGGAAGATGAATGGAGAGAAGATTTTTTCTGATAACTCACTAAATACAGCTCAACTTCTTTGTAATGGAGCTATTGAAGCTAGAGTATTAGGACTAAATAAACCTGCTATGAGCATTACAGGTTCTGGAGCTCATGGAATAATAACAACACTACCACTATTAGCAGAATGTAGAGCCAATAAAATAAGTGATGAAAAGTTAATTAGAGCTACTATGTTAAGTTATCTTATTTGTACATATATAAAAGAGTATTCTGGAAGATTATCAGCGTTTTGTGGTTGTGGAATAGCTGGTGGGACAGGAGTAGCTTGTGGTATAGGATATTTAAGAGGAGCAGGAGCAGAAGAGATTACAAATATTATCAATAATATGTCTGCTGGAATAACAGGTATGATTTGTGACGGTGGAAATCAAGGGTGTACTATGAAGGGGATAGTAGCAGTAGATGCAGCTTTTAGAGCTGTGGAGATGGCTATGAATAATACATATATTTTTAATGTACATGGAATAAATGGAAATACTCCAGAAAAAACTATGATGAATATGGGAAGAATAGCTTCTCCAGGTATGATAGAAACAGAAAAGGTAATAGTTGATATATTTAGAGAGAAATAAATTTCATATATAAAACTTTAAAATTTAAAACAAATATTGATTTTTTAAGCATTTTATTTTATTATATAAGTATACAAAAAAGGTATGGTAATTTTACCATACCTTTTATATATTTTATAAAATGGAGGGAATTAGTGGATATCAGTAGAATTTTAAACCTACAATGTATTTTATTTATATTAATAGCAATAGGAACTATTGCCAGCAAAAAAGGAATAATAAAACCAGAAAATAAAGGGGTTTTAACTGATTTATTAATTTATATATTTTTACCAGCAAATATTATAAGTTCTTTTAATATGAAATTTACATTAGAAGTTTTTATTAAATTTATGTTAGTTCTATTATTTGCATGTTTAACTCAAGGAATTTGTATGCTTTTTAGTAGAGTAATGTATAATAACGTTGAAGAAAGAAAGAGAAAAGTATTACAGTATGCAACTATCTGTTCTAATGCAGCTTTTTTAGGATTACCAATAGTAGAGAGTATATATGGAGCCGAGGGAGTAATGTATGCATCAATAGCTATGGTTCCACAAAGAATAGCGATGTGGTCGTCTGGAATATCTTGTTTTACTAAAGCTGAAAGTCCAATGAAAGTATTTAAAAGAGTTGCACTTCATCCATGTATAATAGCTGTATATATAGGAATTTTATATATGTTATCTCCAATAAAATTCCCAGCTCCAATAGAATATACTATAAAAAGTGTAGGAAATTGTACTTTAAGCATTTCTATGATATTAATAGGAACTATGTTAGGGGAGATAGATGATGTAAAATCAATTTTCTCATGGTTATTAGTAAAATATACAATTATTAGATTATTCTTAATTCCACTTGGAGCTGTAACAATTTGTTATCTCTTTGGTTTAGATTATATGGGAACAGGGGTAGTTGTTTTATTGAGTGGTATGCCAGCGGGAAGTACTACTGCAATACTTGCGGCTAAGTTTGATGGGGATTATATTTTTGCTAGTAAGGTAGTAGTATTTAGTACAGTGATGTCAGTTATATCTATATCTCTATGGAGTTTGATTTTACCATATCTTTATTAAAAATAAAAAGAGGCTAGTTGTAATGTACTGCACCCAAAATCTTAGACATCTAAGATGGAGGGTGTAGTTTTTTTATATATAAGGAAATTATAATTTGACTTTTTAAGAGAAAAATAAGGAATTAGTTAATATT
>OGHK01000693.1_pt1 | contig 33778 bp, 27 predicted proteins | sample 1571411 | NCBI WGS metagenome assembly OGHK01 (sample SAMEA2582043, study PRJEB24529) | metagenome | biome: Human gut stool | place: China | collected 2011 | reverse complement strand
CCAGTATACCGGAAACACGTTCTGCACAGGCAACGGATTTGTTTAAGGTGATGATGAGCGATGCCAGTTTGATCAGTTCCACGATGATCTGCAGCATGTAGTTGTAAAGTGCGACAACCTGTCCCTGCTGCATACTGCCGATGTTAACCTGAAGGCCTGCCTGCCAGATCAGGACAACGGCTGCGATGTTGATGAGGACATAGGTCAGCGGATTTAACAGTGCGGAAATTTTTCCGACAAACTCGTTCAGACAAGTCAGCTCATCGTTGCTCTTTTCGAAATCGGCAACAGACTGCTCCTCACGGCAGAACGCACGGATGACACGGACACCGTTCAGATTTTCTCTTGTCATTCCGGTGACGCGGTCGAGTGCCGCCTGTACCTTTTTGAACAGCGGGATGCTGACCAGCATAATGCCGAATACAGCAACGAACAGGATCGGAATAGTAACCAGGAATACGATGGCACATTTTACGTTGACGGTAAATGCCATCACAACGGAACCGAATACGATAAACGGACTCCGCAGCAGCAGACGCAGACCCATGTTGATTCCGTTCTGCACCTGGTTGATATCGTTGATCAGACGGGTGATCAGCGTATCGGTTCCAATGGTATCCAGCTCCGTAAAGGACAGAGCCTGGATGTGGTCAAAGACCGCCTGGCGAAGCTCGGTTGCACAGCCGACGCTCGCTTTTGCCGCGAAATACTGCGCGGTGAAGCTGCAGCAAAGTCCGACTGCCGCCATCAGAACGAGGATTCCAAAACGGCTGACGATGTACGGACGGTTATTGCCTGCGATACCCACATCGATGATCTGGGCAACAACCATCGGCACCAGAAGGTCGAATACGACTTCCAGAAGCTTGAACAAAGGAGCAATGATGCTCTCTTTTTTGTAGTGCTTCAAGTAGACTCCAAGACTTTTCATCTTCTTTTTCACTCTCCATTTCTTTGTTTCTTGACATTGACAGTATAATCTCATATGATTAATACGAATAGTATTGTTTTTATAGCTTAGTGATATAATTTTAATATCATAGATAATTTCACGAAAGGAAGTCTCTTATGGAACTGCGCCAGCTTGAATATTTCCGCGTCATCGCCGAAACCGAAAGTATTCACGAGGCCGCCCGCCGCCTCAACATGTCCCAGCCGCCGCTCAGCTACCAGTTAAAACAGCTCGAAACGGAACTGAACGTCATCCTGTTTGAGCGCACCCGCCAGGGTGTCCGTCTGACGGAGGCCGGAAAACTGCTGTACGACCGCTCCGCCAGCCTGCTCGAGTACGTGAAATCGACGGAGCTTGAGGTCGCAAAGGTCGGCAAAAAGCGGGTTCTCCGACTTGGCATCACACCGACCACAGTTGCGACAATCATGCCGTGTGTCTCGCTTTTTTCCCGCCGCAATCCCGACGTCAACTTCGAAGTGCATGACGGCATCACCTACACCCTGTACCGCTATCTGATGGACGGCATCATTGATATTTCCATTGCCCGCACGCCGCTGCGGCTCGATGATGTCGACTATAAAATTTTAAGCTCTGAACCTATGATTGCCGTTTCTTCCAAAGATATGCTTCCCGAGAAGAACGGAGCGCTAAAACTTTCGGACCTTTTAAATATTCCACTTATCATCTACCGCCGGTACGAGTCACTCATCATGGATGCATTCCACTCGCGCGGCATGGAACCCGATCTCTTCTGTGTCTGCGACGATCCCCGCGGCGCGATGCTCTGGGCAAAGGAAGGCCTTGCTACTGCCATTTTCCCGCAGTCCATGAGCTCTCTCTGCCAGGGACTCCGCATCCAGCCGCTCGCAGAAAGCGACCTGGAAACGCAGATCGCCGTGATCTGGAAAAAGGGGCGGAAACTCTCTCCGCTTCTGCAGGACTTTGTCGATGCCTGCATGGAGAGCATATTATAATAGAAGAAGTCCGCTGCGCCGGTCTCTTTTTCAGGGAGCAGCGCAGCGGACTTCTTTTTTTTATTTCTCATTCTTTTTACTGCACAAACAGCAGCGCGATATTCAGCAGTGTCACAATCACCGCAATCGCAAACAGGGCAATTTTCAGCTGCAGACTGTTCGCGTATTTTCCCATGACTTTTTTCGAGGACGTCAGATAAATCTGTGTAAATACCGTAATCGGGAGCTGCATTCCAAGGAACATCTGTGAATAGAGAAGGCCCTGGAACGGGGAATCAATCAGAAGAATGACCGCTGCGGCCGGGATCATGGTAAGAAGGATTCCCCAGCGTGTCTCCTTACTCTTGATCTCATACGGCTTGTTAAAAATCCCCGAAAAAATCGTTCCGCCCGCCATTCCCGCGGTGATGCTCGATGAAATTCCGGCGAGCAGAAGCGCTGCTGCAAAAATCACCGATGCGGCATTTCCAAGGAGCGGTATCAGCATCTTTCCCGCCGTTGCGAGATCATCCACCTGCTTTGCATTCTGCGGCTGGAAAAACGTTGCGGCCGCCATCAGGATCATTGCACTGTTGATGGCCCATCCGATGATCATGGAAAACAGGGTGTCTTTGAACTCATACTTTAACTGGCGCGCAATCACCTCATCATCCTCAAGATTCCACTGGCGGCTCTGAATAATTTCCGAGTGGAGAAACAGGTTGTGCGGCATGACGACCGCACCGAGGACGCTTAAGATGACCGGCATTGAGTGCTCTGGAAACGACGGTTTTACCCAGCCGACAGCCGCCTGCGCCCAGTCGATATCGGCGATCCAGACCTCGAAGAGGAACGAAAAGCCAATCAGCGAGACAAACACAATGATCAGTTTTTCAATCCGTTTGTAAGCACTTGTAAACTCACAGATCAGAACCAGCACGAGAATCATCATGCTGCCGAGCTTGATCGGAATGCCGAACAGCATCTGGAGCGCAATCGCACCGCCGAGGATCTCCGCCATTGCGGTCGCCACCGCTGCCATCATCGCCGTCGCAAGAATCGTGTTTTTCAGCCACGCAGGCAGATAGAGGCTCGCCGCCTCCGAGAGGCACTTTCCCGTGACAATGCCGAGATGCGCCGCATTGTGCTGCAGAAAAATCAGCATGATCGTGGACAGGGTGACCATCCACAGAAGCTCGTAGCCGTAACCCGATCCGGCGGCAATGTTGGATGCCCAGTTTCCCGGGTCGATAAAACCGACCGTGACAAGAAGTCCCGGGCCGAGATAGCGGAGAAAATTCATGCCCGCCGTCTCTTTTCGTTTTCGATTTTGTTTCATATTCTTTCCTTTCTGACAATTTGATACGGAACCGGCCCATCCAGGACCGGCAGAAATCATTTTGTTGTGGTTTTGGCTGCTTTAGTTAGTTACAACTAACCGCATTGTACATGGGATTTTTCAAAAAGTCAAATCCTGTTTTCTCTTTCTTGTGCTTCATCGTCCGCTGTGCTACAATAAAACTGCTTATTTTGAACTAAAAGGAGAATTTTTATCATGATACGACTTGCCGTCCCGGAGGATTTTACTTCGATCATGTCAATCTATGCGTACGCCCGCTCTTTTATGCAGGAAACCGGAAATCCGAATCAGTGGGGAAACCATTTTCCGCCGGAGGAGCTGATTCACAACAGAATCCGTAACAAACAGCTTTTTGTCCTGGAAGAAAACGGCACGCTGCACGGCGCGTTTGCCTTCATCATCGGTGAGGATCCGACGTATCTGCAGATCGACAATGGCTCCTGGCTCTCCGATGCGCCGTATGGCACGATCCACCAGGTTGCCTCAGACGGAACAATCCACGGATTTTTCTCCCAGATCGTCGATTACTGCTGGGCACAGATCCCGCACCTGCGCGTCGATACGCATGCGGACAATCAAATCATGCAGCATCTGATCCAGAAAAACGGATTTGAACGGCGCGGCATCATCTACGTGCTGAACCATTCTCCGCGGATTGCGTTTGAGCGCGTAAAATAAAACACCAAACGAAAACACCGGATCGTCACCGCTTCGCAGACTTTTCAGCCGCGGAATCACCGTTGGATCCAGGTAATATAAGGATCCGACGACCTGTCCCATCATCCCCTTTTTCGATCTTTCGTGTGTCATTTTTTTACCAACCTTACATCTTCTTGCTCTCCTGTATACACTTGCCCGTACCGAAATGCAAAGAAAATCCGCTTTTTCCCCTCTGTTTCTGCACATTCCTTTGTGCAGAATACAGATGCAGAAAAAACGGATTTTCTTTTGCATTTTTCTTTATGCGTGGATTCCTCTGTTCTCGTCCCCGGACTCGTTTACGCCGAATTCGTAATCATTGCCCGGCAGAATCATGTTCAGCAGGATTCCTGCGATGGCTGCAATGGCAAGTGCAGTCAGGGTGACGGTCGTTCCGCCGATCGTAAAGGAGAGACCGTTGCTGAAGCCCAGTCCGCAGACAAAGATGACGCCCGCGATGATCAGGTTTCTCGATTTGGTCAGGTCTACTTTATTCTCTACCACGTTGCGCACACCGATGGCAGAAATCATACCGTACAGCATGAAGCTGACGCCTCCGATGATAGAGGACGGCATGGTGCTGATGAGTGCCGATACCTTCGGAATGAAGCTGACGATAATCGCAAAGACTGCGGCAATACGGATGACTCTCGGGTCATGTACGCGGCTCAATTCCAGAACGCCGGTGTTCTCGCCGTACGTCGTGTTGGCCGGTCCGCCGATGAAACCTGCCATTGCGGTTGCAAGACCATCACCGAGCAGGGTTCTATGCAGGCCCGGATCAGAAAGGAAGTTCTCTCCTACGGTTGCAGAGATCGCCGACATATCACCGACATGCTCCATCATGGTCGCGATCGCGATCGGTGCCATGATCATAATGCTGGTCAGATCGAATTTGCAGAGCTGCAGCGGCGGAAGTCCGACGATGCCTGCCTGTGCAACCGGCGCAAAGTTGATGATCACGGATCCGTCCGGATTTTTGATGCCGAGTGCATTCAGGACAACTGCCACAGCGTAGGCAATCACAACGCCCATCAGAATCGGAATGATTTTGAGCATTCCTTTTCCCCAGATGTTGAAAATGATGATGACTGCCAGCGCAACCAGTGCCAGGAACCAGTTCGTCGAAGCATTATTAATGGCGGAACCAGCAAGGCTGAGGCCAATGCAGATGATAACCGGACCTGTGACAACCGGCGGCAGGTAGCGCATCACGCGTTTGACGCCGACCATGCGGATGATCAAGGCAAAAATCAGGTACAGAAGACCTGCTACCACAATACCTCCGCAGGCATAGGCTGCCTTGTCGTTGACACTCATGCTGGCATATTTTCCGGTATTCAGGTTTGCAACAGCGGCGAAACCGCTTAAGAATGCAAACGAAGAACCAAGAAATGCCGGTACTTTAAATTTCGCGCACAGATGAAACAGCAGGGTTCCAAAGCCGGCGCAGAACAGTGTGACGGATACGGTAAGACCGCGGGACGGCCCCTCGCCGCATGCGTCTACAAAGTAGCTGTTTACCAGAATCGGCACCAGAATGGTTGCACCGAACATGGCAAACATGTGCTGCAATCCGAGAATCAGCATTTTAGGAATACCGAGCTTTCTCGCATCGCGGATGACTCCATTAGACTCGTTCATACGTCTCTCCCTCTCTTTTGTTTTTCTTTCCCATTATAGGCGTTATATTCTGGAAACACAAGCGAAAGATTCCGTTCCGCACACTTTAATTTTCAAACGGGCGGACACGAAGGGTAACACCTAATTCATCGCAGATTTCCCGGCATTTCTGAATCTTTTCTTCCGGCATAACTTTCTCGACAACGGTCATCACAACATTCGGCACATACTGTTTTGCAAGTACTGCAAACTCCTTGATCGCCTCGTACGACTGGATGCCGAATTTCGACCGTGTGAGCTCCAGAAATTCTTTTTCATCCGGCGCGTTTAAAGAGATCGAGACGGTATCAAATCTTCCCTTTAATTCCGGGGTGACATCTCTTCCATAGATCAGGTTGGCAAGACCGATCGTATTCAGACGCACTTTCAGGTTCGGATACGTTCCTTTTAAGGAATCGATCACCCGACAGACATCCTCAAGCCGCTCAAGCGGTTCTCCGAAGCCGCAGAAGACCAGTTCATTGATCACGTTCAGATCGTACTGTGCGAACAGCTCCAGCATCGTCTCAACGGATGGCTCGCCCTCTTTTAACCACAGTGTATTTCCCTCCTGCTGCTGTTTCGTCTGGCGCAGACAGAACACACAGCTGCACGGGCATTTGTTTGTCATGTTGACATAGACATTTTTTCCGGTAAGATCGCCGCTCTTTGCAAGGTCGAGATACCCTTCCTCGCCGACGGCTCCGGTTACAGTATATAAATACATTACGCTTCCTCCGTTAAGTCCTTCATAAACATTTCAAAGCAGAGTCCCCAGTAGCTCGGCACTTCGTTTTCTTCGCAGTAGCGGATGCATTTCGATACGTAATCCGCCGCCTTTTTCACCGACTCGTACAGGCTGTGGCCGTTCAGATACATGCCTGCGATAATTGCCGCAATGACATCTCCCGTACCGCTCCGGTCGCCGCCGATGCGGTCTACCATGACAATCTGGAAGTCTTCGCCTTTGTTATAGATAAAGTTGGCAATCTGCGTCTGGTTAAAGTGGATGCCCGTCACCACGATGTGTTTCGGTCCCCGCTTTGCCAGTTTTCCGCACATCTCTTTCAGCTCCTCAATCGAAGCCCCGTTCTCCGGATACGGCGCATCGATCAGTGTGCAGAGTTCTGTCAGGTTCGGCGTGATGATATCCGCGTAGTGAACCAGTTCTTTCATCTTTTCGCACATCTCTTTCGTGTACGTCCGATACAGCTTCCCATAGTCTCCCATGACCGGATCGACGATGACAAAGTTGCGGTCCGTCTTAAAATGGCGGATAAAATCAAGCACGATATCCACCTGCTGTTCCGATCCTAAGAAGCCGGTCGAGATCGCATCGAAATCGAGCTTCAGATCCTTATAGGTCTGAATGTAATCCTTCATCCGGTCAGTATAATCATCAAAGTAATACGTCGGAAACTGCGTGTGTGCTGAGAGAATTGCGGTCGGAACTGCCACCGCCTGAATCTTCAGCGCCGACACGATCGGCGCCATCACAGCCGTCGAGCACCGTCCAAAGCCTGTCAGATCATTAATCAGTGCTATCTTTTTCTGTTTTTCCATGTTGTTCTCCTCTTTTTTTCAGGATGCCTCCGCATCTGTTTTATGTCTATTTTTGCACACTCGCGTCTTATTTACAAGTTTTTTTCGGACACTTGTCAACACAGAATTCCGCTTTTTGCATCTTTTTTGTCAGCACGCAAAAGGCACGGCCCGCCCGAAGCTGTTTTTTGCTCCGGGCGGCCGCGCCTTTTCTCTCGTTTACTCTTTTATATTATGCTTCTAAAATCTTGCATGCAAACGGTGCCAGTGTCATATCCCCATACGTCACTTCCTTTGCATTGTGGTTGATGTACATCGTCACCTTCTGCTTCTCGTTTCCTCTCGTCACGATCTCAAGGCTCTCTTCGGACGGCACCATCTGGAAATGCCAGTCCCGCATCACCTGCTCCATCAGAAGCTTCGTGATCTTCTCTTCCAGACCGCAGCCCACGTAATACAAAGTTCCCCTGCCGGTCTGTTTTCTCGTCACGGCTGCGAATTCCAGATAGAACGCATCCGCGTAATGGAACAGCACTTCCGCATCCTGCACCTGAATCATATCACGGAAAATTCCGCCTGTGCCTTCCACGCCCTCGAACACGCCGCTTCCCACAACCGGGAATGCATCATAGTCCTGCAGGCTCTCCGTCTCTTCTACGGTCAGACCCGCAAGCGCATTGTAGTGCACCGGCAGTGTCTCGCCGAACGGAACGTTGTTGTCCGCATCTTTCACGGCGTGGCGGTACGTCACGATTACGGTTCCGCCGTTTTTCACAAACGCTTCCACCTTTTCTTCCATCTCCGGCTTCGTAATGATCATCTGCGGCAGGAAAATATTTTCGGAATGATTGATCACAATACCCATTTTCGCTTTCCCCATTTCTCTATCTTGTATCTTTCCTTTTTTCAACAGTACAAATTTATCATATGTTAAAAGTCAAAATATTTTACTTTTTATTTTAGTAAAATTTACTACCTGCTTTTGTGAAAAATGCACAAAAAGAGGCATCTCCATCTATACAGACTGGAAATGCCTCTTTTTTGTTCTCTTGTTTTCTTTTTTTCTTCAGCTCAGGAAGTTTTCAATAATGACGTTTTCCGCCTCCGCTTCCGTCATGCCGAGCGTTCTGAGTTTCAACAGCTGCTCGTCATTGATCCGTCCGATCGCCGCCTCGTGGATGATTGCCGCATCCACATGCTTTGCCTGGATCTCCGGAATAGATCCGACCTGGGCGTGATCCATGATGATAGAATCGCACTGGATATGGGCGTGGCATTTGTTTTTGCCGACTGCCTTCGGATGGAAGACCTGGGAGGAATTGCCCTTTCCGACAGAACGTGAAATAATCTGTGCGGAAGAACCGCTTCCGTTCATACATACTTCAATATCCGACTCTGCCTTCTGGTCACCGTCTGTCATCAGACGTTCGAGCACGAACAGTTTGGAGTTTGCATCCATCACAACATTCGTTGTACGGATCGTTGAGTCAACGCCCTTAATCTGTACGGTATCCAGCGTAAAAACGGAATTTTCTCCGATTTCAATATTTGTCACCGGGTTCAGAATCCGCTGTCCCGTTCCGTTTCCCTCTCCGTAATGCTTTTCCTCGTAGCGCACGTTGGCATTTTTTCCTACATGGAACGTATGGATACCGTCGTGCCGGCTGTCGTTGCAGCCGCCGTTGTGGATACCGCAGCCCGCTACAATCGTAACATCGGCGCCGTCCGCAACGTAGAAATCATTGTAAACAAGATCCGTCATACCGGAAACGCTGACGACAACCGGGATAAATACTTTTTCGCCCTTCGTCTCGCCGTCGATCAAAATATCAATGCCCGGCTTATCCTCTTTTTTGCGGATTTTGATATGTTCACTGTCACCGTGGCAGAGCGGAATGCCGTTCTGGCGGAGATTGTATGCCCCTTTCTGCTCAAATCCCTCGCTGATCTGATTTAATACGTCCTGGGTTGTCTCATCTACCTGTACCATCAGCATGTGCCTCCTTCCTGGCCGCACATCCGGCCTGTTTTCTGCTGGAACAGGGTCGGCAGTACGTCTTCCTTTGTACCGTATTCTTTCACCTGGCCGTCCTCGATCACCATGATCTTGTCTGCCATCTGGATAATGCGTTCCTGATGAGAAATGAGAATCAGACATTCTCTTTTCTCTTTGTGGATTTCTTCAAACCGTTTGATCAGCATGGAAAAGCTCCACAGGTCAATGCCAGCCTCCGGCTCATCGAAAATGCTGACCTTATGCGGTTTTGCAAGCACCGTTGCGATCTCCAGACGCTTCATCTCTCCTCCCGAGAGCGTACCGTCCATCTGGCGGTTCAGGTAATCGGCAGAGCAGAGTCCGACGGCGGAGAGGAGTTTACAGCTCTCGGCTTCCGTCAGTTCTTTTCCGGCTGCCAGCGACAGCATTTTTTTCACCGTCATTCCTTTAAAACGCGGCGGCTGCTGGAATGCATAGCCGATGCCGGCGTTTGCACGGTGGTCAATATCATAACCGGTAATATTTTCCTCATCCAGGAAGATTTCTCCGCCATTGGCGTCCTCAATTCCTGCAAGCACTTTGGCCAGCGTTGATTTTCCGCCGCCGTTTGGTCCGGTAATCACCAGCATTTCCCCGTCCTTTACCTCAAAACTGATGTGGTTGACGAGGCAGCGTTTTCTTCCCTCTTCGTTTACTTCAAAGGTAAGATTGTCTACTTTCAGCATATTTGCACCTCTTTTGTTTTCACTCTTTGCAGGGATAATCCCCCTTTCAAAAACTCTACTCCTTCTCCTAAAATCTGTCAATTATTTGTTGCAGTTTGGGAGACTCTTTTGTTTTATGCAGTGATTTTTCCCGTAACATTTTCTTTTCCTGCATTCTTTTTCGTTTCTTCTGGATCGCATGCTGTGTTTGCGGTATAATGAGGGTAATATTTCATCGGGAGGTTATCGTATGCGTGTACTTATTACAGGAACCAGCTCCGGAATCGGAAAGGCGATTGCGGAGAAATTTTTAAAAGAAGGCTTTGATGTTACCGGATTTGACCGGAAGGAAGCTTCGATCAGACAGGAGTCGTATACTCATTTCTGCCTTGATATCCGCGCCAAAGAACAGTATCCGGCGCTTGCGCCTTTCGATATTGTCATCAACAACGCCGGTGTGCAAAACGAGAATGATATTGATATCAATTTAAAGGGAACCATCGCAATCACAGAGGCGTATGGCATTCATGACACCATCCGCGCCGTCCTTATGATCGGCTCGGCCAGCGGCCATACCGGAGCTGAATTTCCGGAATACACCGCAAGCAAGGGCGGTGTGCTCGCCTACACGAAAAACGTGGCACTCCGCATTGCACCGTATGGCGGAACGTGCAACAGCCTTGATTTCGGCGGCGTACTGACCGAGTTGAATCTGCCTGTCACAGAAGACCAAAAGCTCTGGGATCAGATCATGGATCTGACACCGCTGAAACGGTGGATGACCGTCGAGGAAACGGCGGACTGGGCGTATTTTATGACCGTGACGAACCGGTTCTGCACGGGACAGAATATTCTGATCGACGGACTTGAGGCGGGAAACGCACACTTTGTGTGGCCGGATGAATGATTTGTTAATTTCCTGTACAAGCAAAAAACAGGTTCCCTGCACGGAAGCTTTTGGGGCTTTTCCGCTGCCGGGCTGCCTGTTTCTTTTCATTTCTTTTCTTACGCTTTTTCAAACACCAGAATTTTCTCTGCGAATTTGTGGATGATCGGCATCCACATCACCAGCTTGTAAATGGGATTCAGCGTTTCCATACCGCGGGCGATGTTGTCGTCTTTTACTTTTCGGAAACCGGCGGCAATGTCGCCCAGGTCTGCAAAGCTGTTCGCACCCCAGGTAAACGTCGCGCCCGTCGCCTGAATAGATTTTTCGATGTTTTCTTTCTTTACAAAGTACGGGCACAGCGTTTCCATGCAGACGTAGGCATTGTCGAAATGATCGCGGATGATGGCGAGCATCATTCTGACCTCATCCGCTTTCATGTACATGGTCAGACCTTCGATAATGAAAAGCATTTTGCCCCGCACTTTTACCTGATCGGCCCATGCCGGGTCGAGCACGGAACACGCAATCGTGGAAACGCGGCCGGATTCCTGATAGATGGAATCGCGCACCTCAATCGTCTCCGGCAGATCGAGATTGTACCAGGTAATTTTTCCATTATCCATGCGGTAAAACCGTGTGTCCAGACCACAGGCGATGTTGACGACGGTACAATCCGGGTTCTTTCGGATAAAGTCGCTGACCAGCTCATCAAACACAACACTCCGCGCTACGATTCCGCCGCTCATTGCTGTGTCCTTTTTCGCATTGCTGAAATCATAGTCGATGCGGTCAATCAGCTCTTCTGCTTTGGTGTCGCGGAACTTGTTTTTCGGATTTCTGCTGTGCATGGCACGGGCGTAGAAGCACTGCAGCATCGTCTCGGCAGTTCCATTCAGTTTTGGTTTTATTTTTTCATTGCTCATTCTGGGTGATCTCCCTTCTGTGTTTTATATTCTTCGATCCATTTCACCGGTTCCGTCCCGGTCTTATTTTATTTCGGATTTTCCACCTTGTCCCCCACGAACCAGTAATCACAGACCTCACCGCTGCCTGCCAGCGTATGGTCACGGTAGAGCTTCGCGTGCATCAGGGCTGCTGTCTTGTAATCAATGTCGCACATAATCGGCAGCACTTCCAGATAGCCCTCTTTTCGGGCGAAGGTGTTCAGGGGGCATTGGGTGAAGTGGTAATAAAAACCGTCCTGATGCTTCGCCTCATCAAAATGAAAATCCCACGAATACGCCTTATACTGCGGATGTGCTTCCAGCCAGGCGGCATCCTTATGCATCATCTTCGCAATCCGCGCCATGCCGCTCTTCTTATTCGCATTAATCATCAGGCCCATGGCTTTCAGAAGCGGGAAGGACATCATCTCCTCTGAGATTGTACGCAGTTCATCCACAGAAATCTGTCTGTCCGACGCATCCCAGAGCGCAAGAAAAATGAGGCCTTCATAGAGATTCGACGCCATCGGGTTGTCCTTTCCGATATCATCGGCGCGGCGAAGCATGTCGCGGTAGATCTGGTTGGTCTTGCGGAGAAGCTCTGCGGTCTCCTCTTTTCCGTAGCGTTTTAGCAGACTTTTCTTTATTAAAGGAGTCAGCATGTTCCAATATTTGCTGGTGTATTCCATCATGGGCGGGTACCTCCATCTTACTTTTATTAGGATTCACTAACTGGCAGGTGTAAAATTGCCGCCTACAATGTAGAAAAATAGGCGGAATTTTACTTTTCATTATGAGGTTATTATATCACAGTTTTTGAAAAATGCATGAGAAATTGAACTTTTCTATCTTTTACTCAAACTGACTCATTGTCCATATAAATTTAAAAAGAGAGCAATAACACCAGTGTATTACATCCTCTCTCTTTACGGCTAATTTTAGTGTTATCTGCCAACGACCAGCAAACTGCTGGGAAACATATCGGATTTTCGTGTTGTCCGCCAACGGTCAATCACGTGATTGGCAAGCATATCAGATTTTAGTGTTAGCCCACTTGAAAAGCACGCTTTTCCTGATTACTATTATGGATAAATTCCATTTTTATGTCAATATATTTTTCTTGACTGTTTTTCAAGATTATCCAATAAAAACAATCGTTTAACAGCAGTGGATGGATCACTCCATCCGCTTTTTCTTTTCATTCACTCAATAGATCTCTATGTACCCAATCCTTCAGCTTATATCCAAACCGTACTTCTAACTCAGATTTTCTCATCTACTGAACCGTTTATGATTTTCTGGTATGCCGCTTTCTGATTCAAATAATTTTTCTGCATCTGTTCCTCATCCATATAGAATACGTCAGCCGCATCACACCAAAAATAGGTTGCCTCATAAACAATTTTTACATTCTTAAACGTCATCTTTTCTTCAACAAGAACCGTCTTCACTTCATGTTCTTCCATGCAGCATGTGCATAAACGTTTTTCGCTTTTTATGATTTTCATATCCATGAACGCTCTTCTCCTTATAGTCATTCTTCAAATAAAGTCTGTCTAAATTTTTCTTGACTATTTTTTCAAATCATCTTTATTATAGTATAAAAGAAATGGGTTTTGTGTCGTGTACAGCTTTAGGGCTCAATCGGGTTGCTCGTTTCTTTTTTTATTCTTTTTCCATCTATACCCGCTTCAAACTATTCTTTCACCGCTATTACACATTATCAATTCGTTCGGCCCTTAATTCATATGTATTCGCAGACAAAATCATCTGATAAACAATTCTATTATTTTTCTTTGCAAATTCTATTATTTCTGATTTTTCTTTTTCATTAATCTTTGCCCCCAAGTAGAATGCTTTAATATTATCTTTCAAATACAAAACATATCTCGTCTTCGGGTCTACTTTTGACGGTCTTGTTTTGATATAATTTTCCGTCACAATACGCCATTCTTTCTCATATGACCAAACATCTGCTTTACTACATACAGTTTTATCAATTATATCCTTTCTTCCCTCCAAAATATCCTTTTTAGAGATATTGAATCTATCCTTAGTATATCTAACCTGATGTAAACTCGAATAATACATATCATCCTTGTTGAATTCATATTCTATACAATATCCTGTATGATTTCTTGCATAATGACTCCACATAAGCATAGAATCATACGTTTCTGAAAGACATACAACTCTTACTGCATCCTTTAGTTCATCCATACATTCACTTGCATCATTTCTCAACGATTTGAAAAAAGAATCTGGGAACTTTTTTCCATGGTTTTGGAACACTATCTGCACCGCACTTTCAATATCAGTTGACGAAAGAATCAAATCATAGTCTTCCCTTTTCAATGGAATATATTTTTCTAAAGCCTTGATATAATCTTCTTTTCCCAGAAGTTCACTTAAAATGTCTTCCTGGAAGCAAAATCCGCAATCATATGGATCATTAAAATAGAGCGGCGATGATGGTTCTACTATGCCGTCAAAAGCTTCTTCCTTCCAGTCATCTTTAAATGATCTATATCTATACAATTTTCTTTCCATCTGCATCACTTCCTATTCTTTATTTTTTCTGTTTAATTTTACATCCAATGCTTATCACCTGTCTATTTCCATTCGAATCTGTTTTTTCTTCTTCCCAAGAACTTGTTATATAGTCAATTTTTTTCAAATACTCTACCAACTTTCTATTGTTCTCTGTGTTATCTAATTTGATATTACGTCGTTTTGTTCGCTCTGTTAATACTGAATATTGACCACTCAGTTCTCCAAAACATTTTTCCATATCATCTACATTCAGCAGTTCAAGATTAGCAATCATTAATCTTTCCTTCTGATTTTCCGATAAAATTTCCCAAGCTATATCAAATAATGTTTTTGTAACTTTGAACCCTTCAGCATTCATATTCAGAGCAATTTTTTCCGTCATATACGTCTTAGCATATTTTTCAAACAGTTCTTCCCTGTTATCCATCGGATTTTTTTGTTCAAAAAGCAATCTTTCCAATACGTTCTTTGTCATTGAAAACTCCTCTAAGCTGTTATAAAATTCTGCCTGATTTTTAACAATATACTCTACAGCAATATCCTCATTCCGTTCTGCAATACTTTGATAATATTCTATTGTATATCCAAAATAATTACACTCTACCATTATCGCAAGAATATTTTCCGGAAGCTGTTCGACATCAAGATCAAAAGTTTTCATAGGCAATACAGGCAAAAGTTTCTTTAATACACTATCTTCAAATTTAGCATTTATAATATCCTTTGCAAAATTATCCGTAACATAATTATTTTTTTCCACGCTTAGCTTGTCAACATTTACCTCAATAAACTTTTTAAGATAATTGCTGATACTATAATATTTCCAGTATAGCATCGTATTTTCCCAGCTAATACCTATCTTATTTTGCTCTAAGAGTGTATTCCAAACCACTCCCACTTTATCTCTTTTGTTCTGTATCTCTTGTTCCAGACAATTCGCTAATTTTTCTATTTCAAAATTTTCCAAGCGAATTACACTAGCACACAGATCACTCTCTTCTAAATTTCTTCGAAGCAGATCAATAATATCCTCTTTCTCATCTTCAATTATTGTTTTTTTCAAAACTACTGCTTCAATATACTCCTTCATATTTTCATGCACATACTCAGTTAAGGGTTGATATTCCAATTTGATAATCGTACTATATGGCTGATTTTCAAACATATTTAATAGATTCTTCTTTTTGTACGAGATAACATTTCGGACCATACAATCATTCAATTTAAAACAGCAATTATCAAATATGTATTCTACAACATCATCTGAGACATTAGCAATATTCAGCTTTTCAAAGCATATGTCACAATTATTTATGGCTGCAATTATTTTATTACTGCTCACATCATTCAATTGCTGCAATATATCTTCATGCTTCTCGAAATAGCTTGTAATGCAATTTTCTACATTAAGAAGTGACAGTTCCTTTTCATCTACATATTCTATAATCAGTTTTAAATAGTACACTTGCCGTCCATATGCCATGGTATTTTGCCGCAAAATATATTCCCACATTGAATTCCATTTCGCGGAGAGTATCTGTACAAACTTTTTCTGGTATTTTGTCTTATCAACAAACTCATCAATAAACTGCCAGCTTGTTTCCTCTCCATCTGCTAATTGCCGCACAAAGACTTCCAGCTTATTAGAAATTTTCTCCTCTCCTAAAAGTTCTTCCATAATTTGAAAATTATAAATTGCTTTTTGTTCAAACTCATAATCTTGCAATCTTTGAATAACTTGTTTTATTTTTGTCAGCTGGTAATCAAATGGCTGTGGCTCTTGATTTTTTACAGCAAGAATAAAATTCATGTCATTAGTCGTAATGCTGTTTCCCTTGAAATAATTAATATAGTTCGCATACTTTTCATCCAGATATCCTCGACGTAAAAGGAATACAAGAAATTTGTTGTCTTTTACTTCTTTTGATAGTACATTTTCAGATGAATCATTTTCTATTAGCCATTGAATTGAACAACTTGAAAGTTTTTGTTTTCTATTCTTTAATTCAATAATTTCCTCTTTGATTTTTTCTATATTCTTATCAGTATATTTCTTTATTGCTTCACATCTTTTTATATACTCATCAACAACATCCACTTTCTCGCTCATGTCAATCACTCCAGTATGTCCAGAAAAAGATACATATTCAGCCCTATAATCTTTTTCCTGAAACTGATGCAAATCAAAATTGTCTGACAGCACATTTGCAGAAGATATTCTTCCCGGGTATCCATTAAAACCTCGAGCAACACCTTCCCCTTCTGTAATTTCAACCAAGAATGCATATTTTAGTTCTCGTACTGACTTAAATATATTTTGTGTCGTTTTTTCAACTAATTCTGTGTTAGAATCAATTTTCTGCTGTAATTCTTTTATTTTTGTAAAAACATATACATTTCTATCTTGAAATGCTTTCTTGATTATCCCCTTCTCCCCTTGGATATCCGCAAAATCACTCGGATATAAATTTTTAAAGATTATAATCGCCATCATCTGTTCATCTGACAAATTCAAATGCTGCTCTGTTTGTAATGTTTTCTTATATACAACAAATTCATTGTATATGTTTTGTATTATTCTCATATCTGAAATAAACGGTGCGATATCCAATACAAATCCCTGTGAAATCTTATGACAAATACTATGTTTCTTTGCATCATCTAATTTTTCCAATAATATTTCGCCTGAATTCGTAGCATTCACAATAGGAATAACCGGAATAATAAAATCAAAAAATTTCGTTCGATCTTCCTTAGAAAAAATATCATCTCTTACGGCATACACAAATACTATTGGTTTATGATTTATTGCCTCATCATTATTTAAGAGATTATTTAATTCTCTCAAATGCACAAAAATCTTTCTATTTTCTAACCGATCCAAATCCTCAAAAAAAATTAACTGGTACTGAGTCTCCTCGAAAAAATACATGATTTCGTCCAAATTTTTATTAAAAACAGATTCTTCTGTATCCTCGGACACTTGCAGTGTTGTATCTGCTGGCAGCTTCAACTCTTTTACACGAAACCTGGACATTATTATTTTCGCCAGATAACTTGTAATTCCTATTCCTACGATTGCCAACACGATTGCAACACCCGCAGTTTTACCCACTAGCCAACTATACCTCATTGCAAATGCATCTATTTTGTTCCAAATATTTTTACAAATGTCAGGAAAAAAAATCTCTCCAAACAAAATTAAAATTATTGAAGTCATAATAACCTTCACCAATACATTCATCGAATGAATGGGCTGAAGTTTTCTATAGCGACTTTGCGGGATTTTTTTATGCTCCACTTTATAAAATAGCTGTTTCAGAATCCCCTCTTCAACTTCATCTGCATCTATCTCTATTTTCGTTTCGTTACCTTCATTATTATGTGCTTCAATAAATGTAGCCATAGAAATTTTCAAATATTTTTTTGCAAATTTGTGCTGTTCATAAATATTCTTCTTGTCTTTTTCTCTATTTAAATATGTTTCGATAATACTGCTTTTACCTGCTCCATACGGCCCCGCAAGCGCAATATTCTTTACCTTGGGATTGTTCAACGCCCACTCCAAGGCATTTAAATATTCGTCTCCATTATTTATATTATCTATTGGCGTTAAATCTTTATACTCTGAATACCCCATTTTATCACCTCATAAACCTATGATCACTCTCATCTATTTCGTTTCTATAATACAATGAACAGATGCATACACAACACCTGTTCATTCAAATTTTTAAATCATACGCACTATACAAACATCTGCTGTAACAGTCCTTTTTTCAGTTCTTCCCATGTAGCTAATGTTGTTTTATAATTATTAATAACATCATCCAACGCTGACAAGCAATCTGCGATTTTCTTCTGTTCCTCAAGACAAGGAATTGGCACTTGTAGTTTTTGAAATTCAAACGTATTCAAGTTTGCACGACCGCCCGAAAATGCTAAATTTTGAATTCGTTTCATTCCCAATGGCGAATTCAAGAAAGCACATACATACTTATTTGAAACCATATCAGATTTCACAGTTGTTATTAATGTAGTAAAAGATAATGCGCCCTCATATTTTTCAGGGACCACACATGACCACCCTATATTTCCTGTATGAACAGTTAATATATCTCCAAAATGAATTTTTTTATTTTTCTGAGAATTTGCATAATCCTCATCAAGAAACAATATATCACTATCATCCAAATAACCTTGCTTAATATTCAAATTGCGGAACATAGGTCTCCCCTTTTTACAGTAATAAGGTGTCACTGTTGTTGCTAAACCAACTAAAATTCTTTCAGAAATATCAATTAATAATTTTTCTTTCCACTTTGTAAATTCTTTTCCATCATCATTCTTAAATCTTACCTCTTGATTAAATAATTTCTGCATCACACCTTTTTTACGTTCTTCCCATGCTTTTATCGTATCTTTATAATTATTGATTACCGTGTCAATCGTCGCAAAAAAATCTGCTATCTTCTGCTGCTCTGGGATAGATGGTACATATTTCTCAATTTTTACAAATTGTGAATAATGAACCCTCAGTTTTTCAATTAAGGAGCCTGTTGCTATTGAAAAATAATAATTCAACATTCTAGGCATAACCAGATAATTCTCCCAAAATGCCAATATGCTTTCATCTTTCAAAGAAAACACATCATAATATCCTGAAACACATACACTAAATTTTTCATGATTTACTTTTAGTGCTCCAAATCGCAAATTCATCGGATTATATACAAATGCATTAGGCGGTACAATCTTATAATTGTCACCATCTTTTTTTATCAAAAATTCCCTTTCATATCTTTCTGTTTTAGGTTGCACACCTGCTTCGATAGTCAAACTATATAGCGGATATTTATTTTTATCAGATGTTTTTTCTACATGTGCATTTACAAAATCGCCCAAAGCTTTTTCTTCCCAATCAGGAAAATCACTTCCATCATCTGCCTTAAATCTTAATTTAGGTTTTATCATTTTATCATCCCTCGTATAATAAGTTTGTATATATTTCAAATAATGCAAGCAAAAATAGATCCTCCATCGTATCAATAGTTTCACCGTCATAAAAGCCCGGAGAACCATAATATTTCTTGGAATCAGTCTTTTTGTTACCATAAGAAGCTAAACATCCCGCCAATGTTGTCACAAATTGACAAGCTTCAATTTCTGATGAATTCGCAAAATTATATACTTCTTCTAATTCAGAAATTATCTCGTTATCGAATACATTATTAAAAAAAGCTTCCGACAGCTTATCAGAAATGCATTCACTATATAATGACATCCCCTCAAAAGACTTCTCAAATAATCTTCTAACATTATCTGGTATATCATTGGCTTTATAATGTATTCGTTCAACTGGAATTTTTTCAGAACCATACCGTTCCAAACTTCGGATAATATATTTACCATTCTCATAAAAAGGAAATTTACCATTTGGAAAATAAAAATGAGCAAGTTTCTGAAGCGCATTAATACACTCTTTATAAAAATCATCCATATTGCAAACTTGTAAATCCAATTCTAAATATTTCAAAATTCGGTTTTGAACTTCAACCGTTTTACAGCAAAATTCTCTATACATTTCTCTCGAATAATAATATAAATCATTGTGCATTGCAGCCATAGCGCAAAGAGGTATTAATCCCCTATCATGATAATATTTCGAAATAAATGTGACAGCTTCTGCTTTTATATCTTCTTCATGCCGCTTTTCATCGCGCTCATCTTGTTTATGTTCAAATTTTTCCATTCTATTACTTTGAATTATTTGTAATACCGCAATAATAATGGTTGCAATAAGAGAAATTCCTGAACATACCATACTAATAATATCAGATGTAGTCATTTATCATATCCACCTCGCCTTTTACAATCCCAACTGTTTCAACATATTCTCAACCTTATCAACCGCTATTCTTGTCTCTGTATCTAGTCTCTTAATTTCCGCTCTCACAGCCTCTAAATCCACTGGCTCTTCTTCTTCAAACGTATCAACATATCTCGGAATATTCAAGTTGTATCCATTCTCAACAATTTCTCTCATCTCCGCCACATGAGCAAACTTATCAACATCTACACGCTTCTCATACGTCTCAACAATTTTATCAATATGCTTCTGCTCCAGCACATTCTGGTTCTTTCCAGCCTTGAACTCTTTTGATGCATCAATAAATAAGATATTTCCCGCATTTCCATTTCTCTTGCACTTCAGCACCAGCACACAAACCGGAATTCCTGTTCCATGAAACAGATTTGCCGGAAGCCCGATTACTGCATCCAGGCGGTTCAGGTCTTTGATGATGTATTTTCGAATGGTTTCTTCCGCTCCTCCTCGGAACAGTACGCCGTGCGGCAGCAGCACTGCAACGCGTCCGTCATCTTCGTCCATGTGATAAATCATGTGTTCCACGAATGCAAGATCCGCCTGTCCTTTCGGTGCCAGTTTTCCTGCTCCGGAATAACGCGGGTCATCTTCAAACTGTTTATCCGCAGACCATTTTAAAGAATACGGCGGATTGCAAACCTGTACTGTCATTTTGATATCGCCGTATTTATCGTCTTTCAGTGTATCGCCCTTGTAAATATCAAAGTTTTGCCAGTCAATGCCGTGCATAATCATGTTCATACGACTCAGGTTGTACGTTGTCGCATTCAGCTCCTGTCCATAGAAATGACCGACTTTTCCTGTTGTCAGATGTTTCTGTACTTCCAGAAGCATAGAAGCAGAACCGCAGGTGCAGTCACCAACCGTCTTTGCCTCATCCAGTCCCAGTGCCGCAAGTGTTGCGCAGAGCTTCGACGGACCTGCCGGAGTAAAGAACTCTCCGCCTTTCTTTCCCGCATCCGATGCGAATAAACCAATCAAAATCATATACGCTGTGCCAAGTACGTCAAACTGGGAATCCTGTAAATCGAAATCAATATCCGATACACGTACCATAACTCGCCCGATCATTTCCGTACGGTCTGCCACTGTCTCGCCAAGCCGGGAATCCTGCAGACGCATATCGTTAAACAGCCCGTCAAATGCCTTGTTGGATTCGTGTCCCATCGTAGAGCCTACCAGATCATTGATCGCTTTTTCGAAATCTTCCACATTGAATTTATCCGCATCATTTTCAAACTTTGTAATCTTGCGAATCAGATTTCGAAACAGATTTTCCGGCTTAATTACATAACCCAGTTTTGACAGTGACCATTCTTCTACAACCGGTCTGTATTCATCATCCGCAAAGGCTTCTTCATATGTGATTCCATCATCATTTTTGAGAAGATCGGTCATATACATTTCTGTTCGCTCAGAAAGATAGCGATAGAAAATTACTCCTAAGATATAATTTTTGAACTCACTTGCATCCATCTGACCGCGCAGATCGTTCGCGATTGCCCATAATTTCTGCGAAAGCTCATTCGCCTGTGCCTGGTATGTATTTGTGTCTGTCATTCTGTTTCTCCTTCAGCCTTGTATTTTTTATAAGTATCCTGTATAAATCTTTTCACATTCTTTGTCAGTTTTGTCATTTTCAGCAGTCCCAGCGGATATGCCATCAATCTTTCACGAATATTATCCTCCGATACATTTCCACTGAATGTATATGCCGAAACCAGATCTGATACTATCTTGAAATCAATCTGATTGTCAAATGCAAATTCTTCCATATCTGCCTGCATCTGTTCTTTTTCAAATTGATTGAATGCCTCCATGACATCTGCATTTTCCGGCAGATCGTAAAATCTCGTTAAGATAAACTGCCGCATCACTTCTTTTTTCAAACGCAGGGATTCATTATCAGAACGCTCGATTTCCCGCAGAATCAGATCGACATCCTGCTGCTTTTCTTCCTCTGTCTTAGTATGTGTTTTCGCATTTTTTAACAAGTTCAAAATATACACAACGTTGATTCTGTCTGTTCTGACAAGCTCAATGTCAAAATCCACATCCACTGGAACCGGAACTTTCGGATTTGGATTGACGGTTTGATCTTTATAGTACAAATACCAGCTTTTGAATCCTTCGTATTCATTTTCATCCATGACTGCTCCAAGATCTGCCCAGTCAAACTTCGAAAAAGTTTTCAATGTAGCAAGCGTCTTTGCCAGCGCACGGAATGCCATAATAAACATGCGGATTTCATCTTCTGATTGTAACTGTCCCGCAGCTTCTACGTCGGGTGTGATTTTTCTTAAAATCACATTCTGATTCATCCATTGATTTAAATAATACGCATAATCTTCCAGCAGATATTCGTTCGGATCTCCATCACCCGAAAACAGAGTCAATGCATCATCCTGCCACTGCTTGATATTTCGATACGTTACAATCTGTCCAAACTGTTTTGTTACTTTGTCAATACGGTTCGTACGACTGTATGCCTGAACAAGTGAATGCCAGACCAGATTTTTGTCCAGATACAGCGTATTCAATGGTTTTGCATCGAATCCGGTTAAGAACATATTGACCACGATCAGGATATCCACCTGTGGAAGCACTTTCTGTTTTAACCGCTTCGCAATATCTTTTCTGTACGGATCAAACGTATCAATACCAAACGCTGTACCATACATGGCATTATAGTCCTGTATGCAACGCTCCAGCAGTTCCTGCGAATGTTCATCTGCTCCATCATCCATATCTTCATTTGCCTGATAAGAAAAAATAGCTGCAATTTTCAGCCGTTTCTCCTCCGGAACTGTTTTATTCAGTTTCTGAAATGCATCATAGTATTTTCCAAGTATTGGAATAGAATCTACTGCAAAAAGTGCTGTGTACGTATCCTTTCCCTGCGGATGCACATGCTGTTCATGATGTTCCATAATGTGTTTTGCAACTCTGGTGATTCGTTCCTCATCATGATAAAGCGGTGTCATGTCGATATTATGGCGTTTGCAGTATTCTGGATCATCCAACTGTTCTGGGTCAATTCCTTTTACTGCAATATTTTTTGCAAAAATTGTCCGCTGATATTCTACAGAAAATCGGAGCACATTGCCGTCTGCAATTGCATCTTTGATCATATATCGGTGCAGACATGCATCCAGTTTATCCCCAGCATGGAACACATCTGCCGTTGTACGTCCGTCAGCACCTTTATTCTTCTCAAAAATAGGCGTTCCTGTAAATCCTATATAATTGGCTTTTTCAAAGTGTTTCTGAATCTGCGCATGCATACTGCCGAATTGGGAACGATGACATTCATCAATGATAAATACTACTTTTTTATCTCGGTAACCATCCATAACCTCTTCGTATTTTGGATTTTTCACAGCATTCGCCATTTTCTGAATGGTTGTAACAATCATCTTTTTCTCAGATGATTTCAGCATCTGAATGAGCACACGGGTGCTGTCTGTATTGTCAACGCAGTCTTTTTCGAATGAATTATATTCTTCTACGGTCTGATCATCCAGATCTTTTCGGTCAATCAGAAATACTACAAGATCAACTCTTGCTTCTTCTCGAAGAAGCTGAGCCAATTTAAAAGATGTCAATGTTTTTCCTGAACCAGTGCAGGCAAAGACATAACCATTCTGCTTCACTTCCAGTACCCGCTTCTTTGCTGCTTTTACTGCATAAATCTGATATGGACGCATTACCATCAGCACTGGTTCTGTCGTTTTGATAATCATGTATTTGTCTATCATTTCTGTGATTGTCGGCTTGCAGAAAAATTCACTGGTAAAGGTATTCAGATCGTTGATTCTTGTATTTTTATCATCGGTCCAGAAAAATACGAGTGATTTCAAAATCGGGTTATAGCGACCATCTACCATTTCATTTTCATTACAGAAATATTTTGTCTGCACAGAGTTGCTGACTACAAACAGCTGTAAATATCGGAACAAGCCTTTAAAACTGAACTTTCTATAGCGATTGATCTGATTGATCGCTTCGTTGATTTCCACACCAGGACGCTTTAACTCAATCTGGATCATCGGAAGTCCGTTGATCAGTACGGTTACGTCATATCGATTTTTATATACAACATCCTCTTTATGTGCTTTATCCATAGTGACCTGATGCGTTACCTGATAAATGTTTCTGTCTGTATCGTTGGAAAAGAAATCAAGATATACATTCTCTCCATTATCGAGCTGCAGAATATATTTATCTCGCAAAATTTTCGCAGATTCATACACGGAATGGTTATCCATGTGAATCATAATACGATTAAATTCTGTGTCAGAAAAGGATGCCGCATGGCCTTTTTCTTCCAGCTTTTTCGCGTTGAATTCTGCAAGCTGTGCGCGGAAATTGGCAAGGACATCCTCATAGGTATTCAATTTGATAAAGCTGTATCCAATACTCTCTAAGCGGTCGATCAATATGTTTTCGACTTCGTATTCTGAAATATGCGACATAGGCTTCTCCCCTTTCCTGACGTTTCTTCCATTTTTCTTTATTATCTCATATACCTTTGTAAATTTCAAACTTTTGTTCTATTTTGTATTATATTCAAATTCAATACACTGCACATTTACAGGAACTTCAAATTTTCTGACTATTTTTTATTACTTTCTTTTACTTCTCTTTTCTGTTATAATACATTTCAAGAAATGAGTTTTCCTTGTTCGTTTTTTATTGGGAATCTTAGACACTCTAATATATTTAACCGGGCAGCCGGGGGACGTGCTTTCATCTGATCTGAGTCTTGCAGAAAGGATGATTATTATGAGTACATACGAAGAATTGCAGATTATAATCAGCGTTGCTTTACTTATTGTTGCAATTTTGACTTATGCAAATAAGAAATAGCCGTCCTGTTCTCTGGTAAAGGTAGGACGGCTATTTCTTATAGCTATTCAACATTTTCGCCAGATCGGGTGATTGCGCTCACCTTCCGGCTGTCTTGTTAAGTATATTATATTGCAATCGTGTAATTTTGTCAAATCAAAATAGCGCCCCTGCTCTGGTAAAGTTAGGCGCTATTTTTAGTTAGAAGCTTTATCCGGCGGTCAGGTGTACACTGACCAACGGCTCTCTTGTCGAATATATTATATGACAGCACTTTCTTTTGGTCAACAGCCATTTTTCTTATATTTTCACCATTATTTCGACCCAAATCTCTCAAAAAGAAATTGAAATCCCCTCTCCTCCACCTTATAATATTTTCTATAAGACACACATATGGGGAGATTTTTATGACGATCAGTATTCTTCTTGCGCAACAGATCGCGCAGCTTTTTCTTATGATTTTTATGGGCTTTTTAATCGTAAAAGCCGGACTTTTAAAGGATGAGGACAGCAAAGTTCTGTCGAAAATTGTGCTGTACCTGATCATTCCCTGCGTGATTCTGAATGCGTTTCAGGTCGATTACACGCCGGAAACGGTGCGGGGGCTGCTGGTTGCGTTTGCGGCTTCGCTTCTGATGCAGGTTGTGCTTCTTTTTGCGGTTTCAGCTCTTGGACGGGTGTTTCATTTGGATGCGGTTGAGATAACTTCTGTTTACTACTCCAATTCCGGCAATCTGATTGTGCTGCTTGTGACGGCTGTTTTAGGAGCGGAATGGGTGCTTTACAGCTGTGTTTATATGAGCGTACAGCTTGTCTTTTTCTGGACGCACTGCAAAAAGGTGATCAGCCGTGAGGCTTCCTATGACTGGAAGAAGATTGTTCTGAACCTCAATATTATTTCTATTTTCGTCGGAATTCTTCTTTTTTTCACGGGCATCCGGCTTCCTGCGCTGGTCAACAATACGCTTCATTCTGTCGGAAGCATGGTTGGCCCTGCCAGTATGATTGTTACGGGTATGCTTTTTGCCGGCATGGACTTCCGGCAGATTTTTGCGAATAAACGGATTTACTTCGTGACCTTTCTCCGCCTGATCGCCGTTCCGCTGATGGCGCTTGTTCTTCTGAAAATCAGCCATCTTGCCGATCTTTCTGCAGACGGACCGACGCTGATTCTGATTGTTTTTCTCGCCGTCATCACGCCATCTGCCTCTACAGTTACACAGATGTGTCAGGTATACGGAAACGATTCACGCTATGCCAGTGCCATCAATGTTGTTACCACGCTGGCTTCTATTGTGACGATGCCGCTTTTAGTGATGCTGCTTCAAATGGTACTCTAATCACAATTAACAGAAAAACGCTGTCCCGCTTCCCCTTCCAGAGAAGCATTGACAGCGTTTTCTATTACCCAATTAGTACCTTTTTCCCTTCAAACGCAAATCCATAATGCCGGATTCTTTCTTTTGGAATTCCCCGTTCTTTTAGTTCCGCGTCGTATTTCTTTATTTCAATCTGCGCCAGTGCTTTTTGTACCGTTTCCTGCAGCGTTTTTTCTTCCGTTTCTTTTACTTTAAATTCCAGAATCATAGCATCTCGATCCAAATTTCTGGGAATTAAAATCACATCGTATCTTCCATACCCACTTTCCCGATTGGAACGCACCTCATAAAGATCTCGCACTTCCACCAGCAGCCCAAGTACAAATCCATGATAAAACCGCTCTGGCTGGCTCCGCTCGGACGCATGTTTTCCAGCATCAAAATTACTAAATGTAGCAAGTGCAATATCATTCATATAGAGGTTCATCGCTTTTACATCCCCATTCAGCAATGCTTTGATAAATTCATTATAATTGGCAGATGCCGCTGCAAACCAGCTTTTGAACATATTCGAAAACATGCTCACAGTCTCCAGATTTGTGATGGAAAGAGAATACCACGGCTCCAGCGTCAGTCCTCTGTATTCAATCTCCTCCACTTTCAGATAACCGCTTGCCACCAACAGACTCCATACCGCACTTTCATCCTGTTCTAATTGTCCAAATATAATCTGCTCATCAAAATTAACTACAATTTGTTGTCTGTTGATCAGTTTTTCCAATTCTTCCTTCATATTTACCGATGCCGACTGCAGGAGTTTGCTGATCAATCCATTGGAACTTGTAGCTGCCCAGTAGGGCCGCAGTTTTTTCTCTTTCAGATAATTTGTAATAGACCACGGATTGTAAATATCACGATGCGTGCCAAAGCAAAATCCGTCATACCATTGCTTTACCAGCTCTTTCTTTTCCGGCATTCCAAATTGATCTAATGATTGAAATACCTCTTTTTCTGTAAAACCAAAACAGTCTGCATAGGCATCCGATGTTGTTGTAATAACCGTCAGATTATTGAGGTCCGAAAAAACAGATTCTTTGGAAATACGGGTAATTCCAGTCATCACAGCGCGGTCCAGATATGGATTTGTTTTGAACGTCGCATTGAAAAGGCTTCTCATAAATCCGGCAAATTCACCCCAGTATCCATGAATATAGGCTTCCTGCATGGGCGTGTCATATTCATCCAGAAAGATCAAAACTTTTTTTCCATATAAAAGATTCAAATAACTGGAAAGATTTTTTAATGCATCCTGTGCTGTCACATCACTCATTTTTTCTGTAATTTCCAGCATCTGCTGTTTCTCATTTTGCGTAAAGCATTCTTCCTGCTCCAAATACCGATGTTGGCGATAAGCATCTACAATAATATTTTTTATCTTCTGCACTGCATCTTGATAGTTATTCTGTTTTACGTCCGCAAAGCTCAGAAAAATCACCGGATAAGTTCCCTGCAGTCTGCGGTATTTTTCCTGTTTCCAGATGGAAAGCCCTTCAAAGATGGTACCTTTTTCTGCATACTGTCTGGAAAAGAAACAATTCAGCATGCTCATATTCAATGTTTTGCCAAATCTTCTCGGACGTGTGATCAGCGTAATGTCATCTCCACTTTCCCACCATTGTCTGATAAAATCGGTTTTATCAACATAAAAATAATGATTTTCTCGAAGGGAAGCAAAATCCTGCTTTCCTATACTAATCGCTGAAGTCATATTTCATCTTTCCTTTCTGAGCGCAGACACACCAGCATTTTCTGTCTGATAATGAAATGTTCCACTGTTTTCTAATCGATAATCTTATCTTATAGTTTATCAAATTCCGAAAGAAATTAATAGACTTTTTCTTCTGCACAGCAAAAAAATGGCCGTCCCATTCCTCAGTGCAAGGATCAGACGGCCATTTTTCACTATCAGTTTCCAGTTTTATTTCTCATACAAAAACTCTTCCGGAAGTGTTACGCCGAAGTCTTTTGCCAGATGGCGGAATTCATCCGGTGTGATCGTCTGGCGTTTCGTTGGCTGCATAGAAAGTGTTTTTACCAGGATTTCTGCAGATTTTTCTGCGGTATGCATCAGACCGAAGGTCAGGTCAAAATCAAAGCCGGCGGCGAACATGCCGTGGTGTGCCCAGATAGCAAGATCATATTTCTTCATCAGCTCGCTCGTGGCAACGGCGATCTCTCTGCCTCCCGGAACCATCCACGGAACGACACCTATTCCGGACGGGAATACAACAGGACACTCGGTTGCCATCTCCCAGAGTTCGCGGGTAAATACTTTATCTTCCAGCGGCAGAACAAAAGTAAGCGCGATCACGTTGGTGGTATGTGCATGGTACACAACGCGGTATCTTTCGTCCTGAAGTTTTTTTACCTCCAGGTTCATCAGATGGCTCGGAAGCTCTGAGGTCGGACGTCCTCCGTTGACGAGACCCCAGACGATGCGGTAATTTTCACCTTTTTCATCCAGCTCAATCATACAGATGCTGTCTTCCGGTTTGATGGTGACATTTCGGAAATATTTTCCGCTTCCGGTTACCAGGAAATACTCTCCCGCAAGATTTGGAACGGCGGTTCCTATCGGATTCCACTCTCTGGCCTCAAAGTTTTCTTTTACCTCTTCAACCTCTTCCGGTTTCACACGGTAAGAAAGGTTTCCACCGTTTCTCTCATGCCATCCCTGCTCCCAGCCATCATTTGCCATACGGATAAAGCCTTTTACAAATTCTGCATCTAAAAATTTCATGTTTTTTCCCTCTTCTTTCTCTCTTTTCCTCTTCTTTTATCGATATTTACCGGCACACAACCTCTACCGGCACATCCAGGATTTTTGCCACTTTCAGAATCGTATCAATATGGTGTCCGAACGCAGCTGCCATATGATGTGTTGGTCCCGCTTCACTCCATCTGTTGCAGAACTCTCTTGCCCCAATAGAGAAACGTGTTCTCATATTGGTATCGCCAAAGGTAAAGATCGGACCATCCTCATTGACACCCTCTGCAGCAACAAATTTAAAGTGACCGTCTTTATCCTGCGTAATTCCAAGGTATGTAACATCGCCAACCGGCGGATAAAACTGCGTCAGATATCCGCCGCCCGTCTTGCCATGAAAGACATCAACGATTTTCATAGACGGTTTTCTCACCTGCGAAATATCAGCATCTCCCGATCCGGAATGGCCGATAATACAGATATCCTCATTGAAATCGATCGAATACATCTCAGAAAGCTGACCGGTTCCGGCGATTGTTTTCAGAATGCTCATTGCCATTGCAACTTTCATATCACCCTCTACGGCGCAGGCTGTGCCCTGTTTAATCAGCATGGAAAATGCCGGGATCAGCATGCTGTCCAGTTTTCCGGCAACCCCCTTGGCAAAGCCGTCATAATGGGATGCCACCATACCAAGATCTTCTTTTTTTACCCATTCTTCAAAAGCAACGACATATTTTGCCATATCCCATACGGTCTCTACCGTTGCACCGCCCTCGATGTCAAAGGTATCCAGAATCTCCTCTGCCTTGGCGCGGATTGCGGCCTCATCTGTAACAGGATCCGCGATTGCCCATATTTTCTCCCAGTCGAACTGTTTCGTATAAAGTCCCATCCGGTTGTAAAGATTGGTTTCATCGATATACAGGTCCATCATTCCCGGATATGGTCTTCCGATCTGGGCAATATTGGTGTAACGGAATCTTCTGCGTACCTGGGCTGCCCGGCACCACTCATCGATTTCCTTTGCCACGTAAGCATCTCCGCCTTCTACAACACCGGTGATGACGGCATGACGTTTTCCTGCACGCTCCAGATCGGCTACCATCTCACCGACTGCTCCACAGGCATACAGCTCACCCAGCCATTTTGGCGTATCGGTATTGGCATAATCCGGTGCTTTCCGTTTCTGCACATTCACAAGCACAACCGGCACATTCAGGTCACGGACTGCCGGGAGCATATTGTAGCTGGTCGCGTAGGTCAGAAGCTGTAAAATAACAAGATCTACATCCGCTGCACGGAACTTATCTCCTGCTTCCATGGATAATTCTTTCGTTGTAACGATTCCACCATCGATCATTTCAACGGTATCGGGAATCGTCTTTTTGAACGCATCATACTGTGCCTCAAATTCCGGAACCAGCGTCGGGAACTGCGGCAGATATGCACCCAGTGCGATTGCAAATACACCTACTTTTGCTTTTGTTTCAACTAACATGTTCTTTGCCCCTTTTAACCTTTCGTCTCATTTTTTATGGCTCATATTGTTTGATTTCGAAGGAATGGAAAATACAGTTTCTCGCATCTTTCAAATTGCTGCATTCCTTTCCGGTGATCATCTGCACCGCCAGATTGCCGATGGCAGTTGCCTCTGTCGGTCCCGCCAGTACGGTCCTTCCGGTCTTTTCTGCTGTCAGCCGGTTCAGATAATCGGCGTTGGCGCCGCCACCTACAACATGAATCTTCCGGTACTGACAGCCCGTTTGTTCTTCCAGTTCTTTTAATGTCTTGGCATAGCATACTGCCAGACTGTTGTAGATCACTGCTGCGATCTCTGTAATTCCCTGCGGTACCTGCTGGCCACTTTCTTCACATGCCTTCTGCACTTCTGCTGTCATATGTTCCGGTGCCAGAAAACGATCGTCATTTGCATCCACGATGGATGAAATCCTGCATTTCGATGCCATTTCGCAAATGGTTCCAAAACTTACCTCCTCTGCGATTTCTTTTCGTACAGACTGAATCATCCACAGCCCCATAATGTTTTTCAGAAAACGGTATCTTCTGTTGTAGCCGCCTTCATTGGTAAAATTGTGCTGCATGGCTTCTGTCCCGCAATCGGCCTCTTTTAATTCTGTTCCCATCAGAGACCAGGTTCCGGAGCTGATGTAGAGTACATGTTCCTCATTGCTTGGCACAGCGACTACTGCGGAGCCTGTGTCGTGTGTTGCGGGAAGAACAATCTCACAGTCGAAGCCGACCTGCTCCTGAATTTCTTTTTTCAGACGACCGATCACAGTCCCCGGTTCACGGATCGGCAGGAAGATTTTCTCCGGATATCCCAGTTTTTGAATCATCTCCCTGTTCCAGTCCCCGGTTTCCGGATTGACAAGCTGGGTCGTTGTTGCATTTGTGTATTCCTGCGCTTTCACGCCGGAAAGCAGGAAATTCAGGTAATCCGGAATCATCAGAAGAGTCTCTGCTTTTTCCAGCTGTTCCGGCTTTTTCTTCTTCCACGCCATGAGCTGATAAATGCTGTTGAAAATTTGTTTCTGAATACCGGTCGATGCATAGAGTTCTTCCTCCGGCACTGTGCGATAAACCTCCTCATCCATTCCTTTCGTGCGGTCATCGCGATAAGCAACGGCATTTCCGATCCGCTGATCATCCTTGTCCAGAAGGACAAAATCAACTGCCCATGTATCAATTCCGACACTCACCGGGATCTTTCCAAGTTCTCTGCATTTTTTCATTCCGGCCAACACGGCTTCAAAGAGTGCCTCGATATCCCACACCTTCTCACCGTCCCGTTTCTGCATTCCATTCGGGAAACGGTAAATTTCCTCAAGAACCATTTTCCCATCTTCCATATGGCCGAGAATATGTCTTCCGCTGGATGCTCCTATATCAATTGCTAAATAATATCTTTCCATACCCTTCCTCCATTTTCTGTCTCTAATTATAGATAACTTTATGTGGTAAAAAAAGAACACGCTTTGTCTAAAAAAGTGTCCTTATTTGCACTATAACGATGTCATTGATCGTATCCATCCGCATCCGTTCGCTCTTCTTCTCCTTCAGCCGCGCCGGAGTTTTTGCTCCATGGGGTAATTCAAGAAACGTTTTCACAGGAAATTATGGTAAAAAAATTCCGCAGCACTTCTGTGATTGAGGTGCTGCGGAACTTTTTTACATTTTAGGCTGATATCTCATGTTGGATACATTATAAACTGTGATAAACGCTTTCGGATCAAGTTTGTTGATAAAATTCATCAATTTCTGGTATTCTGTCTTGTCTACGATCGTGATGATTTCTTTGCGTTTCTGCATGTTATAGGCACCATAGGCTTCATAGATCGTAGCACCGCTGTGCAGCTCATGAAGAATAAATTCCCGAAGTTCTTCTTCCTTTGGAGTGATGATACATACCCGGCGTTTGATATTATGGTCAAAAATAAAATGATCCAGAACAATTCCGTTAAAATACGTTCCAAGAATACTCAGGACTACCGTTTTCTTGTCGTAAACGAGTGCTGCAGACAGAGCAACACACATACCAGACAGAGACATAGCTTTTCCAAGCTCCATATGAAGATATTTATTCATGATCTTTGCTACAATATCAAGTCCGCCGGAAGAAGCATTTCTGTTAAAAAGAATACTGAGTCCCACACTGACTACAAGTGTATAGCACAGAACATCCAGCTCCTGACTGTTTGTCATTGAAACAAAATCCGGGAAGATTTTTTCAAAAAGTCCAAGAAAAACAGGAAGCATGATACTGGTGTAGACGGTTTTTACACCAAATTCTCTTCCGCAGGTAAAAAAGCCGATGATCAGAAGTACTACGTTCAGAATCATGGTGATGGCGGAAAGGGGCAACGGTACAAAGTTGGAAAGTACGATACCAAGACCCGAAATACTGCTGACAGAAGTATGGCTTGGTACCAGAAAAAAATAGACTGCCGCTGCAATAATAGCAACAGCTGCTGTCAGAATCAGGATTTCCAACAGAATCTGAGTATCCTTCAGTTGTTTTTTCATGTTAATTCTCCGTATCTTATTTTTTATGGGTGGGAAGATCCCTTCCTTATATTAATGGCATTTTGAAGATATGTAAACCCTTTCCGGGAATCATTCCAACATATTTGTGTATCGTTGTTGCTTTTCCGTCAGCTTTTTGTAATACATATCCTTTTTATTGCTTTTTTTCGTTCTATGCTACAATAAACTTAACATTATCTTGCAACGTAATCAGGAGAACAACATGAGCGAAAAGGGATTGACCAACATTAGTCTCAAAAAAATAAATAAATCAAAGGTTTACCAATATATTTACAGAAAGAAAAAGACCTCCAAGCAGCAGATCGTTCAGGAACTGCAGATGGGTTTATCCACAGTCAGCCAGAACCTCAACCTTCTGGAGCAGGAAGGTCTGATAGAAAAAAAACGGCTTTTTGCATCCACCGGCGGAAGAAAAGCAAACGCCATTCAGATTGTATCCGATTTTAAAATTTCTATTGGTATCGGTATTTTAATTTCCTCCCATCCTGGCTGTGTCCTGCTTCCGTAAAATCAATCAGCAATTCTTCCAATGCCACGATGTTAACTTTTTCTTCCATTTTTCAGTTCCTCCACAATCTCGTTATAACGTTTTTTATTTAACCGGTAGAAAAATAATACAACCGCAGTCACAATCC
>OGHK01000689.1_pt1 | contig 33869 bp, 28 predicted proteins | sample 1571411 | NCBI WGS metagenome assembly OGHK01 (sample SAMEA2582043, study PRJEB24529) | metagenome | biome: Human gut stool | place: China | collected 2011 | reverse complement strand
CATGTTCGGGACTTTCACCCGTTAGAGTGCGCCCATGGCGCGCAAACATAAAAAGACAGACATAAAACCGTCTGTCTTTAATGATATTATATCTTATGACTGATTAGCGTTTGCTCAATCAGTTAATTTTTTATCAAAATATAAATAATACCTAATAAATACAGCCCTAGTTTTATTTATAGACAGGATGGTACTAATGAACTGTCTTTTATAATTTTGTATACTTAAAGTCTCGTTTTGAATTTTATTTTCAATCCAAAACGAGACTTACTATATCACATATTAAAAGTTAAGTCAACTTCACTTTAGCCATTTCCATGACATCCTGTCAAAATAAAAAGCTGTCGTATTTTATGATTAATTACATTACCATCTTAACTTCTGTTACATCTGTGAGTTTGTCAGCCGGGATGTAGTTGTCATCCTGCTTTTCTCCATTTATGTAGAACTCTTTAAATCCACTCTGTGCTCCGTTTGGATTTTCAACTTTAATAATAACTTTCTTTCCACGGAAGTTTTTCTCAAATGAGAATTCTTTCCAGTCTGAAGGAACTGTTGGAGCTACACGAAGTCCGTCAAGATCAGGGCGCATTCCGCAGATACCCTCAACGCATCCTACCATGCATGTAGATGCTGTACCTGTAAGCCAATGAACGTGTGAGCGTCCGTGGAATGGGCTTTCATCACCTTCTGTATACTGTCCGTGTACATATGGCTCAAGTTTACGAACCTCTGCCTGGTCATTCTGTGATGATGGTGAGCTTTCCTCAAAATATTTGAATGCTTCGTTACCATTTCCTAAAAGTGCCTCTGCAAGTATAAGCCATCCCTGTGTCTGAGAGAAAATACCACCATTTTCTTTTGTTGAAGGAGGGAAAAGTCCTGCAAGTGCACCATCAAAGTAATGGTCAACATATGAAGGAGCCATAATCTTTGCACCGTATGCTGTGTTAAGTTCTCTGTCTACAGATGCCATAGCCTTGTCAGCCTGCTCTCTTGTTGCAAGACCTGAAATAACAGACCATGTCTGAGGATTTAACCACATACTTGCTTCAGGGTCTTTCTTAGAACCGATAAGTTCTCCAGTCTCCTTAAATCCACGGTTGAAACGATCATCTTCCCACCAGAGTTTGTTAATCTTTTCTCCGATTTCTTTCTGTGTCTTGTCAAGATAAGCAATATATTCTGTATCATTCTTCTTTTCAGCAAACTTACGCATAATTGTGAATGCATAGTAAAGCTGCATAGCAACGAATGATGACTCTCCGTTCTTTCCAAGTCTCAAGCAGTCATTCCAGTCTGCATGAAGTCCTGCCGGAAGTCCATGTGGTCCAAGGTGATTCATAGAGAAGTCGATAGCTCTCTTTAAGTGCTCATAAACACTTGCTTTTTCCTCGATATTTGACCATGTGATTTCCTCATCCATGAATGCAAGATTTCCTGTCTCAGATACATATTTGTAAACTGTAGGGAAAAGCCAAAGTGCATCATCTGCACGATATGCCGGATGTCCTGTCTCTCTTACATAATCAGGATCATCCGGTGTTCCCTCATGACCTGCACGCTCGTCATGGTCAAAACGAACAAGTGGAAGTCCGCCGCCATTATCAACCTGTGCCGAAAGCATAAATCTGATTTTTTCAAGAGCTGCTTCAGGGTCTGTATGAATAACACCCTGAATATCCTGAACAGTATCACGATATCCATATCCGTTACGCTCTCCACAGTATACAAAAGATGCTGCTCTTGACCATGTAAATGTAAGGAAACACTGATATGCATTCCATGTATTTACCATGCTGTTAAATGCTTTGCTTGGTGTATTAACCTTGAAGTTCTCAAGTTTTGAATGCCAATATTTCTTTAATTCATCAATTTCTTTATCACATACTGATACATCTTCATATGAAGCAATAATTTCATCTGCAACAGACTCTTTATGTCTTCCTAATATAAATGCAAGCTCTTTTGTCTCGCCCGGTGCTATCTCTAATGCTGTATGTAACGCACCACAACTGTTTTCATTGTAATTGCATACTCCGTCACATTCACCTCTCTCTACTGCTACAGGATTGCCATAGTCATGATAAAGACCTATAAATGCTTCCTTGTCACCGTTGTAAGATGTAACAGGCTGTCCGGCAAGTCCAAAAAACCTTTCTTTTCCGTTGCTTCCATCCGGTCCCTTGTACCAGTTAAGATTTATCTGCTGATAAATTTTATTTTTTCTGAAACTTGTGTTTGTAGTACATAATGTATACTGAAGATTTACCTGATCCTGATTATAATTATCATCATTTGAAAGCTCAGCATATCCGAAAACTGAAATCTTTCTAGGCTTGTCTGAATTGTTTGTAACCTTTACACACCATACTTCATATACCTTATTGAGCGGTACATAATACATAGCCTCTGATTTGATACCGGCATATTCTGCAAACATCTTTGTGTAAGCTGTTCCATGATGAACCTCACTCTTATATTCGTTAAGGTCTTTTCCGACAGGCTGCCATGATGCTGACCAATAATCACCGTTCTCATCATCTCTAAGATAAATATAACGTCCCGGTGTATCATCACTATTGAAATGATAACGAAGGATACGTCCGTTTGCTCCACTCTTTACAAAGCTGTATCCACCTGCATTGTTTGAAATAATAGCTCCGTACTCAGGTGAACCAAGATAGTTACACCATGGTGCCGGTGTATTTGGCTTTGTAATGACATATTCTCTGTTTTCTTCATCGAAGTAACCAAAATTCATTTTAATAATTCCTCCTTAAAATTGATAATATCGCAGAATTCCTAAATCAATAATAATATGATTTTCAGCTTTCTTTTTTCATCTAAATTTTCTCTTTAATAATTACCAGATAGGTTTCATCCGTATAATACAGGCTAACCTTAACTTCTATTATATGTTAGCCACCAAATGAGTGTCAACATATATTATTGCATTTTATAATACTATTTTGATGTATATAAATCAAAAAAAACTTACAAAATTTTGTTGTTTCTGTTAAAATATAAGTATACATTACATAAACAACCGAATATTCCCGTTGTTTTAGAATTGAAATTTGTACTGTGATTTCAATTCTATTTATTTGACACAGTACAGAAAAATTGGAGGATTATTATGTTTGAAACAGGAAATGTTGTACTTCATCCTACTGAGGGAGTATGTGAAATCGATGATGTACGCTCTGAACGATTTGACGGTTCAAAAAAACGCACATATTATGTGATGCATCCTCTGTATGCAAAAATCAAATCAACTCTTTTTGTCCCTGTAGACAGTGATAAAATATTACTTCAAAAAATGCCTACCAAAGAAGAGATAATCGAACTTATCAAATCTGTATCAATCACGGACATAGAATGGATTGAAAACTCAACACTCAGAAAAGATGCTTTTATGCACATTATTTACAATGGTGACACCAAAGAGATAGTTGCACTTATAGCAAAACTGCATATCAGAAAAAATGAAGTTGAAGCTAACGGTAAGAAATTTTCGGCAACAGACTCAAAAATATTAAAAGAAGCCGAGAAAAAAGTGTATCAGGAATTTTCATATGTTCTTGACACGGACGAGGAAAATATCCCAGATTTTATACTTAGGTATCTAAATATATAATATAAGTAATACACTTATGATGTACTTATTTAAAAAAATATTTTTATAAAAAGCCGATAGGTGACAAGTTAAACAGGTTATAATTTTATATCTTACAATTTTCTATAATCCGCTTAACAGTTACTTATCGGCTTCACAATTTGTATTAAAATTTTGTAATTTATTTTAAATTTAAATAATTATTTATTTTATGTTCCAATGTCTACTTCTGAAAGAACTTTTTATTTACTGCATTAACAAGTGCATGTATTGATGCCTTGATAATATCTTCATCTGTTCCGACACCCCATGTAAGATTATCATTTTCATCAGTTATTCCCACATAAGACATTGCCTGTGCATTTGAATTTTTTGAAAGCGAATGCTCTTCATATTCTGCAAGATGATAAACAATGTCGTAATGCTTGCGAATTGCCTTACTTACAGCATTCAAACGACCATTACCAAGTGATTCTACAACCTGTTTCTGACCATTTTCTTCAATTGTAACTTCTGCCTTTATTCCAGCTGCAACCTGTACGAAATGACACTCAGGAATATCAAATTTCTTATCGATATTTTTATAATTCTTGCGGAATATCTCAAGCATATCATTAGGACTAAGCTCTGCATGAGCATGGTCTGACACGCCCTTCATAAGATATCCTACTTCCTCACGCATCTTATCAGGAATCATAAGTCCAAAGTTCTGTTTAAGAACATATGCAACTCCACCTTTTCCTGACTGGCTGTTTATACGAATTACATCTGAATCGTAAGTTCTTCCTACATCCTTAGGGTCAATTGGAAGATAAGGAACTGTCCAGTATTCCTCTTTTCCTTCCTCACGGCAAGCCATTCCTTTTGATATAGCATCCTGATGTGAGCCTGAAAATGCTGTAAATACAAGTTCTCCGGCATATGGCTGACGCATTGAAACTTCCATCTGTGTAAGTCTCTCATATGTATCTTTTATTTCCTGCATATTGCTGAAATCAAGTTTTGAATCAACTCCATGAGAATGAAGATTCATTGCCATTGTCACAATATCCATATTTCCTGTTCTCTCACCATTTCCAAAAAGTGTACCTTCAATACGATCTGCACCTGCAAGTACACCAAGCTCAGCAGTCGCAACACCTGTTCCACGGTCATTGTGAGGATGAAGTGACAATACAACATTTTCTCTGTATTTAAGATTTTTGCTTACATATTCTGCCTGGCTTGCAAATACATGCGGCATTGCGTTTTCTACTGTAGTAGGTATATTTATTATAGCCTTTGCATCAGCTTTTGGCTGCCATACATCCAAAACAGCATTACAAACTTCAACCGCATAATCCATTTCTGTTCCATGGAAACTTTCAGGACTGTATTCAAATCGAATATTTCCTTTTACATCCTTTGCAAGTTCTTTAAGAAGTTTTGCTCCGTCAACGGCTATCTGTTTAATCTGCTCTTTTGATTTTTTAAACACCTGCTCTCTCTGTGCGACAGATGTAGAATTGTATACATGAACAATTGCGTTAGGAGCACCGTCAATGGCTTCAAATGTTTTCTTTATAATGTGTTCTCTTGCCTGAGTAAGAACCTGAACCGTAACATCATCAGGAATAAGTTTTCTCTCAATAAGTGTTCTAAGGAACTTATACTCTGTCTCAGATGCAGCCGGAAAACCTACTTCAATTTCCTTAAATCCGATTTTTACAAGCATCTTAAAAAATTCAACTTTCTGCTCAAGATTCATCGGCTCAATAAGTGCCTGATTTCCATCACGAAGATCAACGCTGCACCATATTGGTGCCTTTTCAATAGAATCCTTTTTCACCCAGTCGTAACACTCAACAGGTGGCATAAAATAACTTTTCTGATACTTTTCAAATCCCTTCATTTTGTTTCCTCACTTTCTCTATTTTAAACTTAAAATTTTGATTAATTTTGTGTGCCGGAGTTATTTTTGTTTAATATTTCCATAAAGTAAAAAACTCGTCTCTACATATCTATATAGAGACGAGAATATATCAATAATTATACTCACGCGGTACCACTCTTATTCATGAAAAATCATGCTCTCACCAGGTACATCAAAAAATCAATACCCTTCCCTCGTAACGGTGGGTCTCCGTCCTAATCTACTTTGATAAAAAACTAAAGCATGTTCTGCTCTTTTCTTTCATCGGTTCAACCGGCTGCTCAAAGGTGAGTTCCCTGCTTCACTTCTACTGTTTCACATCAACCAACAGCTTTCTGCATTCCGTTCGACAGTTACTATTCCTTGTCACTGCATTTCAATTGATACTATAACACAATCTTTTTTTCTTGTAAAGTTAAAAATCAGTTTTTATCTTCTTGACTTTCAGTCAAGAAGCATCCCTCGCTTCCAGCTCGGTCAATTCCTATTTTCCCAATTGTTCACAGACTATTAATAATTCCGCTCTGCGTAATTATTAATGGATTTTGGCAATGCTTCGCATACTAAATTGCCAAAATCTGCATGTTCTACTTTCTTCATACGGAATTTTCAGTTCTGAAAATTCCTATTTTTCAAGCTGTTCACAGACTTTCATTAATATCGCACATTCAAGTCGTTTTTTCATTATCTTACATGAAAGTTCATATGCATTGTGAATATCTCCATTGTAGATATAATTGTTGGCATTACATCCGCCGCTGCAATAAAACTTCGCCCAGCAGTCACGGCATGTAGGTTTGGAATATACATGACATCCCGCAAATTCTTTCTTTATATCCTCATTAAATGTGCCTTCTTCAAGATTTCCCATCTTGTATTCTTCGTGCCCTACAAACTGGTGACATGGATAAATGTCTCCATCAGGTGTGATTGCTACATATTCATTTCCGCTGCCACATCCACGAAGTCTCTTTATTACACAAGGTCCCTGGTCAAGATCTATCATAAAGTGGAAGAAGTTTATAAATCCGCCATTTTTCTTAATATCTGAAATCTTGTCGACAAGTTTGTCATACTCAGCATAAATCTTATCGAGATCTTTTTCTGTAATAGCATATTCGACACTCTCATCTTCCATAACAGGCTCAACTGAAACCTGATCAAATCCCTGCTCATAAAGGTGAATTACATCTTCCGCAAAGTCAAGATTATAGTTTGTATATGTTCCACGCACATAATATTCCTTGTCTCCACGCTTCTCAACAAGTTTTTTGTAATTCTTTACTATGCGGTCATAACATCCTGTTCCGTCAACTTTTACTCTCATTCTGTCATTCACTTCTTTTCTTCCGTCAATTGAAAGAACGACGTTTGACATTTCTTTATTTATGAAATCAATCTTTTCATCATCAAGAAGCATACCGTTTGTGGTGATTGTAAAACGGAACTTTTTGCCGTATTCCTCTTCCTTGCTTCTTGCATATTCTACGATTTCTTTTACAACGTCCCAGTTCATGAGAGGTTCTCCGCCAAAGAAATCAAGCTCAAGATTTTCTCTTCCTACTGATTTTTCCAAAAGGAAATCTATGGCCTGCTTTCCTACACTAAGCGGCATAAGCTTTCTTCCCGTTCCGAAATCTCCTGTCGATGCAAAACAGTATTTACAACGAAGATTACAATCATGTGCTATATGGAGACACATTGCCTTTATAGGTGACTCAACCTTTGTGTCTGCAAAATCACCATAAACATCATCTGAAAAAAGAAGTTTTTCATTGTAAAGTTCTACAATCTCTTTATATGTTTCATCTATGTCTTCTGCAGAATATTTTTCTAAAAGTTTGTCCTTAACCTCTTTAGGACATTCTGCATCAAACGGCGGCTTCACATAATCAAGCATATCATACGTAATATCATCGATCACATGTACTCCGCCACTATTTATATCCAATAAAATATTTACATCTTTCGCTTTAAACTTATGAATCATTATAGTCCTCATTTCCGAGCAATCTGTTGCGAAAAGGCAATGTACATCTCAATCTACATCTGCCAGAAAACTATTTGCTTTTGCTCTGAAACAAATAGCATTTTACCAATAGTCTCTAAATTTTAGACAAGTGAATGGCTGCTACGAAACTCCGTAACAGCCATCATTATCTGTTTTTAATTATAAGACAAATTATTTGTTGTCCTCATTTGCACATTTCTGATTTCCTACTGTACATGAAGTCTTACAAGCTGACTGACAAGATGCCTGACATTTACCACATCCGCCTTTTTTTGCTGTTGCACTTAAGTTTGCCTTATTGATTGTCTGAATATGTTTCATCGTAATCGTTCCTCCATTTTTTTTATTTTGTATTTATATACAAAAATAGTTAGATACATATATATTAACACATTTTGAGAAAAAAACAACCTTTTGACCAAAATCTACCAACATATTTTTATTTTTGCAGGACATACTACTATCAAGATAAGAAATAAATCTTATCTGACACCCGAAAGATATCAATTGCTGTATATAAAAATTAAAATTCATTTTTACAATGAATATTTTATTTACAGGAAATCAAATCTCTCGGACATCTATAAAAGGAGGAAAAAGATATGTCAAATAGTAATCAGAGTTCAAGAATGGAAGTTCCACAGGCAAAAGAAAGCATGGACAAATTTAAGATGGAGGTTGCCAACGAACTTGGTGTTCCATTAAAAAACGGTTATAACGGTAACTTAACATCCGCACAGGCAGGTTCTGTAGGTGGTGAAATGGTCCGCCAGATGATTAAAAAGCAGGAACAGGCTATGTCAGGAAACAGCACATCAGATGAGACTAACTAATATAAAAAGTTATCTCCGGATGTCAAAAATCTCTGTTAATTATTCATCGGTTTAAAAAACAAACCTAAAATCGAATAATTAACCAATAATTCAGGAGCATGCCATAAATTTGTATGACATGCTCCTGTTCGTTATTACGAAATTTTCAGATATGCAGAAAAGATACACTTAATCATAATATAATCAACGAAAAAATGCTAATAAACATATACAAAAAACTCGCATAAAATCAAGAAATAACAGCTGGATATTTTAGCGTTTCACTGTCATTTTGAATAATATCTTTCATTTCTTTAAGTAATATCTCATTTTCATCATGTTTCTTTATGGCAACACGACAATACCCATGCATTATGCCATCAAAATTGTCACAGTTTCTGATAAGAATATGTCTGTCAAGAAGTTCTTGATATAACGGAATATCTGACTGGAAAAAGATAAAATTTGCCGAGGGCTCATATACTTTGAACCCCATCTTTTTCATCTCCTCATACATGTATTCTCTCTCCCTGAATACATACTTTCTTGACTCCTCAACATAACCTTCATGATGAACTACCTCTTTTCCGGCAAGCTGTGCTACCGCAGATACATTCCACGACGGAAGCTGTACATTCACGGCGTGTATAAGATCTACATCACTTGTCATGGCATATCCGATTCTTATTCCCGGAAATGCAAATATTTTTGTAAGTGCATTTAATATTACAACATATGGATTGTATGGTATAAGCCCTTTTCTGGTATGCTTTTCATAGTCTTTTACAAAATCCATAAAGCATTCGTCTATAACCACATATATCCTGTTCATCCTGCAATATGTAATAATATCAAGCATTAAATCAGGCTCAATAAGCTTTCCTGTCGGATTGTTTGGATTGCACAAAAATACCATGTCAAGTTCCGGCGTGAGATAAGACATTATATCCTCTGCCACAATAAAATCCCTTTCGGGCGCAAGCTGATAATATACAATCTCAGAATCATTTGCTCTGAGTGCCCTTATATACTCTGAAAAACTGGGTACAACGACAAGTGCTTTTCTGGGTCTTATGGCACGTACCAGTCCATAGATAAGCTCAGACGCCCCATTTCCGCACATTATCTGATGCTCACTAATATTTTCCTTTAATGAAATAGATTTTCTAAGCTCATAACATGTTTCTTCAGGATAAACCTGACATATATTCCCCAAATTTTCTTTTAACTTTTCTTTTACATCTTCCGGCATCCCCAATGGATTTGTATTTACTGAAAAGTCATACTTGACTGCCTCATTGTAAATATTTCCGCCGTGTCCTTTTGAATACATTTTATTCCCCTTTTACATTTTAATAATAATTTGTCTCTACTGATATATTATACTATTATTCAGTATAAAAAGCTATAAAACTCACAATAACTTTATAAATAATATAAAAATTATTGTGAGTTTTTTATAAAAATCCCATTCGCTATATAATCATTTCATTTTCGGCTTAAATATAAGCGAAGCTATATACCCAAATATGAGTGCCGCCGACACTCCGACTGAACAGGCTGTAAAACCACCCTTAAACAATCCGATAAATCCTTCTTTATCTATCGCTTCTTTCATACCTTTCCAAAGAGTGTTGCCAAATCCAAGCAGCGGAACTGTCGCTCCTGCCCCTGCCCATTTTGTAAACGGTTCATAAATTCCAACTGCTCCAAGCACTGCTCCAAGACATACGAGTATTACCATAATTCTTCCCGGAAGAAGTTTTGTATTATCCATAAGAAGCTGAACAGCAACACATATAAGACCACCGACAACAAATGCTAATACATAATTCATCTTATTTTGACCTCCAGAACACTTATTACTGACTTTCACCCGAGCACTCAAACACAACTGCATGAGCAATCCCCGGTACACTATCGCCCTCATTGAAACTGACAGGCGACAACAATGCACCTGTCGGAACAAAAAGAACCCGTTGCCATGTTCCCTTTTCAAGCATTTTTACAATATATCCCGCAAGCATTGACGCACTGCATCCGCATCCGCTTCCGCCTGCCTGTATTTCCTGCTCTCTTGAATATATCTCTATACCGCAATCCATATATCTATCGGCTATATCATACCCTTTACTTCTCGTTATATCCAGCAGTATATCCTTCCCTACAAGTCCAAGGTCTCCGGTAATTATCTTATCGTACCACTCCGGCTTTCTCCCATTATCTATAAGATTCTGTACTATCACATTTCCTGCTGCCGGTGCCATGCATGCCCCCATGTTCATGCTGTCCTTCACACCAAAATCCACTATTTTTCCAGTTGTAATACCGGTAATATGAACTTTGTTTTTATCAGACATATTTGCTTTTTGTGCCATCTTTTCTGATGAAATTATAACAGCACCACTTCCCGTAACAGTCCATGTAGATGCCATCTTTCGCTGACTTCCGTACCCTAAAGGAAATCTGAACTGCTTTTCGGCACTTGCAAAATGACTTGATGTAATCGCAAGAATATTGTCAGCATATCCTCCGTCAACAAGCATTGATGCAATTGAAATTGATTCACCCATTGTAGAGCATGCACCGTAAATTCCAAACATCGGTATCTCAAGTTTCATAAGACCAAAAGACGATGCCATCAGCTGTCCCAAAAGGTCTCCCGCAACAATATAACGTATATCCTTTTTTTCAAGACCTGATTTAGATAACGCTTTATTTGCCGCCATTTCCTGAAGTTTTCCTTCCGCTTCCTCCCAGCACTCACAGCCTGCCTTATCATCATTTAATATTTCATCAAAGAATTTTCCGTAAGGTCCCTCTCCCTCTTTCTGCCCGACAATCGCTGCCGATGACATAATATAAGGAGGATTTTCAAACCTTACACTCTGCTTTCCTATCTGCTTTTCCAAAATAGTTCCTCCACATATTTTAAGAAATTTATTTGCTGCCTGCCGCACCCAAAGTGTGAACAGCAACAATTTATTTATTAGTTATCTTAAAAGTAGAGTACCCATTTTTTTTATATTCATACATTTAATTTAAATAATGTAAAGCAAACTTATCCAATCAACACATTCTTTCCCTTAAATGCAAAACCATAATGATGAATGTTTTCTTTTTTTACGCCTCTTTTTACAAGTTCTGCATCATATCCTTTATCTTCTATCTGATTTAGTGCTGCTTCTACCGTCTCCTCAAGTGTTTTTTCTTTTTTAGGATTTATTACCTTAAATTCGATTACTATACATGGCAGATTTTCATTTGATTTATCTATCGGCTCTAACATTATGTCATAACGTCCATAACCACTTTCTCTGTTTGATGTTATAATGTAGTTTTCTGTCTGATCCACCATAAGACCAAGAACTAAACCATGAAAAAATCTCTCCGGTTCTTCGTCAGACGGACTGTTTCCACTGTCAAAATAGCTTATTGTCTTCAATGTCACTTTGTTCATGTATGCATTCATGCTTTCAACATCACCATTTATAAGAGCTTTTATAAATTCATTTGTTTCCCGCTTTGCCGGTGTAAACCATCTGAGTATCATTTTTCTAAACATAAATAATATCTCACGGTTTGTAATGGCAAGCTCGTACTCATTGTCACTTTCTCTTATCAGATTCAACTCCTCTGATGATATTACTTTCAGATAACCACTTGCAAGCATAAGACTCCAAACTGCATCCTCCGAATAATCAAGTTCTGAAAATACTATCTGCTCATCTATTATAACATTTATTTTCTCTCCTCTGATAAGCGTCTCCAGCATGGTTTTTATATACGGACTTCCCTTTTGGATAAGATTATTTATAAGTCCATTTGAACTTGAATCTGCCCAGTATGTCGTAAATTTCTTATATTTAAGATAATTTATTATTGACCATGGATTATATATGTCCCTGCTGTCACCGAATGTAAATCCATCATACCATGATTTAACCTCATGCTTTTTTTCAGAAAGTCCCTGTTCATCAAGCGCATTAAACACTTCTTCTTCCATAAAACCAAATGCTGTCTCATATTGATTTGATGTTGTTGTAACTACTACAAGGTTATTAAGGTCAGAAAAAATACTTTCTTTTGAGACACGGGTTATTCCTGTCATTATCGCTCTTTCAAGATATGGATTTGTTTTAAATGTCGCGTTAAACATACTTCTTGTAAAAGCTACAAGTTCTTTCCAATATCCGTTTACATATGCTTCCTGCATCGGGGTATCGTATTCATCAAGAAGGATAATGACTTTTTTGCCATAATAACGGCTGAGATAATTTGAAATTTCATTTAATTTATAAGATACATCTTCATCCATTGGTCTTTCTAAAAAAGATATATATCTTTTTTTTTCTGTATCACTTATACATTCTGACTTAAGCAAAAATCTGTTACTTTCATATAATTCTACAATTTTATCACCTATCTGTTTTTTTGACATTTCAAATGTATTTCCCTTAATTCCTGCAAAACTTAAAAATATCACCGGATACGTTCCCTGCAATTTACGGTATTTTTCTTCTTTCCATATATCCAGTCCCTCAAACAAATCTCCTCTGTCTTTATATTTGTTTGAGAAAAAACATTCAAGCATGTTCATATTCAATGTCTTTCCAAATCGGCGTGGGCGTGTTATGAGTGTTACTATATCTTCATTTTCCCACCATTCTTTTATAAAAGAGGTTTTGTCAACATAAAAATTATCTCTTTCACGCATTGATTCAAAACTCTGATTTCCTATACTTATAACCTTTGCCATACACACACCTCCTGATTTTTACTTATATGCTAAGTTACTTTTATCTTTCGCCTATTTCAAAAATAACTTAACATAAAAAGTGTTTTTCTCATTATGCTAAGTTATTTTTATCTTTTGACCCTTACATCATATTAAATTTCCTTATCAACATTTGCTCCTCGAAGTTTTATACCATCCGTTGTTTTTAAATCCTGCTGATATGGATTTGATTCATTATAATACTTTATCTGTGTCCTTGTATCTCCGCCTGAAATATATGACCGTCCACATTCTGGACAAACTGACATATGTATACTGACAGATGCTGAGATTACCTTTCCATTGTTTTTAGCAGCATCATTATAAGCATTTTGTACATGTTCTCCCTCATGTGCCCTTACTGCTGCCCCGGCAGCCTGTGGCGATACATGAGCTGCACTCTTAAATGATACATTCGCCTCATCTGAACCATCCTTATACTTTCGGTTTTTGCATGTCTGACACTCTTTCTTTCCATCTTCATCCTCACCGACACGTTTAAAACCATTTTGATTTTCCACATCTGTGTCAGTTCCTATTGCACCACTGTAACCATTTGTATAAGAATTGTATGGATTTTGAATAATGCCTGTTGTTATGCTATTAACCATAGCTGTCACCTCCTTGTAACATGTTTTTGTATTTATTATATCAAAATACTTTTTCAAATTATAACATTTTTTTCATTCGCTTATATTTAAATAATATTTTGATTTTCAAAAAAATATCAGCCAATCAACACATTCTTTCCTCTAAATGCAAAACCATAATGATGAATGTTTTCTCTTTTCACGCCTCTTTTTACAAGCTCTGCATCATATCCTTTATCTTCTATCTGATTTAGTGCTGCTTCTACCGTCTCCTCAAGTGTTTTTTCTTTTTTAGGATTTATTACCTTAAATTCGATTACTATACATGGCAGATTTTCATTTGATTTATCTATCGGCTCTAACATTATGTCATAACGTCCATAACCACTTTCTCTGTTTGATGTTATAATGTAGTTTTCTGTCTGATCCACCATAAGACCAAGAACTAAACCATGAAAAAATCTCTCCGGTTCTTCGTCAGACGGACTGTTTCCACTGTCAAAATAGCTTATTGTCTTCAATGTCACTTTGTTCATGTATGCATTCATGCTTTCAACATCACCATTTATAAGAGCTTTTATAAATTCATTTGTTTCCCGCTTTGCCGGTGTAAACCATCTGAGTATCATTTTTCTAAACATAAATAATATCTCACGGTTTGTAATGGCAAGCTCGTACTCATTGTCACTTTCTCTTATCAGATTCAACTCCTCTGATGATATTACTTTCAGATAACCACTTGCAAGCATAAGACTCCAAACTGCATCCTCCGAATAATCAAGTTCTGAAAATACTATCTGCTCATCTATTATAACATTTATTTTCTCTCCTCTGATAAGCGTCTCCAGCATGGTTTTTATATACGGACTTCCCTTTTGGATAAGATTATTTATAAGTCCATTTGAACTTGAATCTGCCCAGTATGTCGTAAATTTCTTATATTTAAGATAATTTATTATTGACCATGGATTATATATGTCCCTGCTGTCACCGAATGTAAATCCATCATACCATGATTTAACCTCATGCTTTTTTTCAGAAAGTCCCTGTTCATCAAGCGCATTAAACACTTCTTCTTCCATAAAACCAAATGCTGTCTCATATTGATTTGATGTTGTTGTAACTACTACAAGGTTATTAAGGTCAGAAAAAATACTTTCTTTTGAGACACGGGTTATTCCTGTCATTATCGCTCTTTCAAGATATGGATTTGTTTTAAATGTCGCGTTAAACATACTTCTTGTAAAAGCTACAAGTTCTTTCCAATATCCGTTTACATATGCTTCCTGCATCGGGGTATCGTATTCATCAAGAAGGATAATGACTTTTTTGCCATAATAACGGCTGAGATAATTTGAAATTTCATTTAATTTATAAGATACATCTTCATCCATTGGTCTTTCTAAAAAAGATATATATCTTTTTTTTTCTGTATCACTTATACATTCTGACTTAAGCAAAAATCTGTTACTTTCATATAATTCTACAATTTTATCACCTATCTGTTTTTTTGACATTTCAAATGTATTTCCCTTAATTCCTGCAAAACTTAAAAATATCACCGGATACGTTCCCTGCAATTTACGGTATTTTTCTTCTTTCCATATATCCAGTCCCTCAAACAAATCTCCTCTGTCTTTATATTTGTTTGAGAAAAAACATTCAAGCATGTTCATATTCAATGTCTTTCCAAATCGGCGTGGGCGTGTTATGAGTGTTACTATATCTTCATTTTCCCACCATTCTTTTATAAAAGAGGTTTTGTCAACATAAAAATTATCTCTTTCACGCATTGATTCAAAACTCTGATTTCCTATACTTATAACCTTTGCCATACACACACCTCCTGATTTTTACTTAAACCATACTTACTGTACACATTATAACACAGCTATTCTATACTCTTACAATTTCCTGATATACAAAATGTGGGAAGAATCTCTTCTCCCAACTTCTCATCCTTTCCTATGTTCCCCGAGCCTAAACATCTGCTCAAGTCTTATCGGATAGGTGTGATGCTTTTTGACTTTCTCATACCCGTTATAGGCAATTTCCCTACATATATCTGCATGAGCTAAATAATATTCTATCTTTTCTTCCAGTTCTTCTAAGCTTGAATAAATGTCAAGTTCTTCTCCCGGTACAAACTCATTTAATAAGTCAGACTGGTAGTTGCTTAACACAAAACCTCCGCATGCAAGCAAATCAAATATCCTTAAAGGAATGCCACTTCGTATAGGTTTTGAGGTGGGGTTTAAATTTATCGTACTCTTATTAAATACAATCGGCATCTGAGTGTGCGTCATAATTGTACCATGATTTCTAAGCTTGGGAATCTCATTGGTATCACTCGCCGTATAAATATCAATTTGAAATTTTTCCGACAATTTCTTAAATGTATCCATGCGTTCCATAGCTGTAATTTTATTCCCCATATAAAACTGTGCTAAAGTTCTTTTGTCTGTAAGAAAATCTCCATCAAATGCAGTATAAAAACCTGAATAATGCTCTTTAAATTCATTGATTACTCTATCATTTAAAAGTTCTTCAACAAAATAATATCCATATATCTTTTCCTGAGCTTTCATAATACCAGTAAGATAACCCGCTGTATTTTCAGGTAAATTTTTCACCTTATCATATGGGCATTTTTCTGTATACAGTGAACCTACAAAGACAATATCATGTGTAAACTTTTCTATATCACTACTTGAAGCATTTTGTATAGCTTTCTGATAAAATTCACAATCTGCCGCAAGAGGAAGATAAAAAATATTGTATGGATTGTATGGTGCAATTTCTTTATAAAGCTCTGAATCAAATATAAATACCCTATTACATCTGTTTTTTATTGTTTCAGAATAAAGTTCAAGTACAGGTGCATCCACTATCCAACTAAAATATAATATTTTAAAAACTCTGCATATCTCAGAAAGAACCGGATAGTAATTTATACTAAAAATAATATCTGTATTATTTTTTTCTACGGCTTCTCTAACCTCAGATAATATCTCATTTCCTGAAGGTGATTTATTTTCCATTTCAAGTGTCACTTCTGCAACATTATGACCAAGTTCTCTTAATCCTCTTATAACAGCGTCTTCGCAAATACTGTTATATCTGTATAATAATATATTCATATTGTTTTGATTCCTTATTTGTTGTATGACTTTAGCATCTCTTTCTCAAGTTCATCTATCTGTTCCATTGTTAATCCTGTATATATTGATATTTCTTCTGATGACAATTTACCTGACTTTATCATCTTTATTGCTGCTTGTTTGCTTCCCTGCTCCAAATATGTCAAATGTACATACAAAAATCACAAAACTTTTCTTTAATAAGTCTATAACAATACAACGGACTGTCTAATTCTATTACCAAAGCTCACTTTGACAATACTTTCAAATCTTGTTTTTCCTTTTATCCAACTGCCATCTTCATCCGACTGATGTTTTATAAATTGCATTACTGCACCTAAATCTGTTTTAAATCTGTCATATTCTTCATCAGATATCTTTGCCGGCTCAATAAGGTTTATACGATAATCTGGTATATATGACAGCAGCTTTTCATTGTCTACTGATAACATCTCATGGATACTTTTAGCTCCATCCCATTCTTTATCTCCAAAATATACTACTAAGGTGACTACAGGCATAAGCCTGTCTGCTTTTCTGAACCCTGATAAAAATTCCTCTGAGTTTAATCTGACTTTTTCTTCTTTGGTCTTTGAATTGTCACGGTATGACCGCTTTGACTCCTCAACCTGCTTTGCATATTGCAATGCGTCATAAAGCATATTCTTTACTGCCATGGCATAATGAATCTTATCCTGATTCTCTACGCCTAAAATAACATACACTGCCCTTTCATCTCTTGCCATCGTCCACAACATAAGATTATCACGCTGCCTCTGTACTGACATATCCGCATCATTTCCATATGGTAGTGCTAGTTCTGCCGTATCTATCTTTTGCAATCTGTCCGGCTGTATCACCTGCTCCCCATCATAGATATAGAAATTAAATGCATCTGCTATTATATCTCTATGTGACATATACTGTTTTGTAGCTATATCGACTTTCCCCATATCCGATTCCTTTCATACATTATACATACCGCATAACAAAAATGCAATAATCTCCACGCTTCCAGCATGAACTTTTGTTCGAATTTTATTATAGATATAGTATCATATGAATGTATGTTCGTCAATGTATTTTTTGACATTTACCATTTTTCATGTCCAATTTATGTAAGCGCAAAATATTCCCACGGATAGCACATTAAAAAATACTATGCCATAATTAGAGTGTTTCAAAATTGGAAACGTTCACTCCAGTAATCTTGAAGTTTCTTATTCAATATTGGAGCCGTTTACTACAACATTACAAAAAGTGAGGAGAAAATATATGGCAGATAAAAAGTTATACTATGATAAAATTTATGGTCTTGTCATGCAGTGCCGTAAGAGCGGTTTGTCAGATAAGCAATGGTGTATTAATAATGATATTGCACCAAGTACATTTTATTGGTGGATTAAAAAGCTCAGACAACAGGCCTGCTATGAGATACCGGAACACAGTTTCAAGTGTAACACTAATATAGTTACTGAAAAACAGGATGTTGTCTGTGTAAATGTGTTACCAGAAGTAGCAGAAAACATAACATTGTTTGCGGATGAAAATGATACACAGATGGCACCTATTATGTTTAAATATAAAAATGCAAGCATAACATTACAGGATGATTTTAATGAACACACATTAAAAAGACTTCTCACTGTATTACAGGAGGTCTCATGTTAGGGGATATATCTGCTCTGGACAATGTTTACATAGTCTGTGGCAGAACAGATATGAGAAAACAGATTGATGGCTTATGTGCAATAATAGAAGAACAACTTAATATGCATCCAACTGAGAACAGTCTTTTCCTATTTTGTGGCAGAAAAAAAGACCGCATAAAAGCAATATATCGTGAAAAAGATGGCATAGTTTTATTATATAAAAGACTTACAGGTTCAGGCAGTTATAAATGGCCACGCAATCAAAATGAAGTAAAAAGTCTCACATGGAAACAGTTTGAGTGGCTTATGGATGGTCTTGAAATAGAACAGCCAAAAGCGATAAAACCACCTGTCAAAAAATGAATTAACCCAATAAAAACAGGCATTACAGCTATCTTTTTACTCTAAGATATGTTATAATAATTGTATCAAATCGTGGAGGAAAATCTGATGTCTGTTGGTGCAAAAGATATATTGATAAGGGAATTAAAAGATTCACTTAATGAACAGAGAGAGTTAAACAAAACTCTCCAGTCAGCTTTAAATATCAGTACTATTCAGGTTCAGGAGTTGACTGTTCAGGTCAAACTTCTTAATGAACAGATTGATTACATGAAAAGAAAACTGTTTGGTTCATCACGTGAAAAAATGGAGCAGCAGACAGATGGACAATTATCATTTAATCTTTCTGATGAAGCAGATGAAACAATTGAAGAATTACCGGCAGCTGAAGAAGAGATAGTCGTAAAAAAACATACAAGAAAGAAAAAAGTTACTTTTGCTGAGAAAACCAAAAATCTTCCGGTTGAAATCAGAGAGATTACTTTACCAGAAGAAGAACAGATTTGCCCCATATGCGGTACACACTTAGAAGTTATAGGAAAAGAGACTGTGCGCAATGAACTTGAATACATACCTGCAACTTTAAAAGTTGTGGAATATGTCAGTGTACATTATGGTTGTCCAAAATGTAAAACAGATGAGGAAAAACCAAATATCATACATGCTCCTGTCCCACCGGCACTACTCAGAAGTTATGCATCGCCATCAATTGTTGCATGGGTGATTTACTCAAAATATGTTAATGGGATGCCATTGTACCGCCAGGAAAAAGACTGGCTGCAGTATGGTTTTGAACTCAGCCGTGCAACAATGGCGAACTGGGTTATAGAATGTACCGATAAGTATCTGCGTGTATTGTACGAATTTTACCACAGACTGCTGTTAAGCAGAGAGTTTGCTATGGCAGATGAAAGCCCTATACAGGTCTTGAAAGAGGAAGGACGTGAAGCGACGGCAAAATCATATATGTGGCTGTTTAGAAGCGGCGAAGATGATACACCACCGATAGTTTTGTATAAATATGCATCAACGCGCAGCGGAGATGTTGCAAAAGAATTTCTGAAAGGTTTTAATGGATATCTTATGGCAGATGGTTATACAGGCTATAACAAGGTGCAGGATATAAAACGCTGCTGCTGTTTTGCACACATAAGAAGATATTTCTTTGATGCCATACCCAAAGGGAAAAATCGTGATATCAGTTGTCCGGCGGTGCAAGGCGTAGAGTATTGTGATAAGCTGTTTGCATATGAAAGACATTTTAAAGAAAAAGGTTATTCATACAAACAGATAAAAAATGGTCGTCTCAAGAAAGAAAAACCGGTAATTGAGGCTTTTTTGTCATGGCTTGAAAAGCAGAAAACCATTAAAGGCAGTAAATTTGCCACAGCAGTTACATATGCATTAAATAGAAAAGAACATATGATGACATATCTCGAAGATGGTCGCTGCAGTCTGAGCAATAATTTAAGTGAACAGAAAATGAAATCATATGTTATAGGTAGAAAGGGATGGCTTTTTAGTGACAGTCCTGAAGGTGCAGAGGCAAGTGCCATATCATACAGTATAGCCGAAACAGCATTAGCGAATGGATTAAATGTATATAAATATATAACATATGTATTAGAGAAACGACCTACTGAAGAAATGGCAGACAGTGAATTAGAAAAGCTGTTACCATGGAATGATAAAGTTTTTGAAATGTGTAAAATCGAAAGATAGATAAAGACAAAAAATAACTTAGCATAAAGAGTAAAATAATATTTATGCTAAGTTATTTTAGAATGTACGCCTAAGTTTTTTGTGCTTACTTTTCATATTTCAAACACGCTTTTATCTCTCTTACCATCTTCTCCAACATTTCATCTGTCATTCCCGCATAAACTCCAATCCAAAATGAACTATTCATTATTCGCTCTGTATCGTCAAGTTCTCCAACAACTCTATATGCATCTTTATTTTCTCGAATACTGTCAAAACAAGGCTGTTTTATAATATTACCTGCAAACAACATTCTTGTCTGTATTCCTTTTTCTTCTAAATGCTGAACAATCTTATTTCTATCACTTTCATCAACGCAGGTTACTATAAAACCAAACCAGCTTGGTTTTGAATTTTCCATAGGAATAGGCAGTATAAGTTTGTCCTGACAATCCTTTAATCCTTCAAATAAAACATCATAATTATGTCTTCTTCTCTCAGCAAAAGAGTCCACTTTTTTCAACTGTGCACAACCTATAGCTGCCTGCATATCTGTTGCTTTTAGATTATATCCAAAATGTGAGTATACATATTTGTGATCATAACCCTTAGGAAGTTCTCCATACTGCCCATCATACCTGTGACCGCACTTATTATCCTGTCCGGATTCACACGAACAATCTCTTCCCCAATCTCTGAATGAACGAACTATTTTATGTAATAATGGATTATCCGTATAAACAGCTCCACCTTCTCCCATTGTCATATGATGCGGAGGATAAAAACTTGATGTACCTATGTCTCCTATAGTTCCAGTATATTTTTCCTCTCCATCAATCGTATATTTTGAACCTAACGCATCACAGTTATCCTCAATTAGCCATAAACCATTCCTGTCACAAAAGTCTTTTAGATATTTTAAATCAAATGGATTTCCAAGTGTATGTGCAAGCATAACCGCTTTCGTTTTATCTGATAATGCCTTTTCTAATAATGTAACATCAATATTATATCCGGGTATAGTTACATCGAGAAAAACCGGAACTGCACCATACTGAATAATAGGCGATATTGTTGTCGGAAATCCGGCAGCTACAGTGATAACCTCATCCCCACGCTTTATAGCTCTTTCTCCAAGTAATGGTGATGTAAGCGCCATAAATGCAAGCAGATTTGCTGAAGACCCTGAATTTACCAATGAGCAGTATTTAACACCTAAAAATTCAGACATTTCCTTTTCAAACTGTCTTGTGTATCTTCCTGATGTAAGCCAAAATTCTAATGAACTATCCACAAGATTTTGCATTTCTTTTTCATCAAAAACACGGCTCGCATAGGGTATCCTATCACCATCTTTATATTCTTTTGGAATTTTATACTCATTGTAATATTCAGCAACCAAATCTAATATATAATCTCTCGCTTCACTTTCTGTTTTTCCTTTGAACATAATTATTCTCCAATCTGAAATAACTTTTTATCCTAGTCAATATTATTATAATTTCCAAGTCATATCTCTTAAAAATTCATCAATCTGTTTTTCTGTAATACTTCCAATATCATAACCTGCAACATCGGCTTTTGACCATTTACAAATTTTTTCCATTGTTTTTTCTATATGCCATGTAGGTTTCCATCCAAATGTACTTTTTATTTTTGAGCAGTCTAGTTTCAAAAATCCTGCTTCATGTGGTCCGTTATCGCTTTGATTTTCCCATGAAGCTCCATCTTTCCATTTTTCACAAAACAGATTTACTAAATCTCCTGTTGAAAGACAGTCACATTCATCCGGTCCCACATTATAATTTCCGGCATACTTAATATCTTCATATTGCTCTTTTATTATCAACAAATAAGCAAATAACGGCTCTAACACATGCTGATATGGTCTTGTAGAATACGGATTTCTTACAATAATTTCACTACCTTCTTTAACTGCTCTTATACAATCGGGAATAATCCTGTCTTTTGCAAAATCTCCGCCTCCGATAACATTTCCTGCACGAGCTGTAGAAACCGCTATTTCCATTTCATCCAAAAAAGCCTGTTTATAACTGTGTGTTGCCAGTTCAGAGCAAGACTTACTATTAGAATACGGATCAAATCCATCTAATATATCATTTTCTCTATATCCCCATGACCATTCATTATTTTTATATACCTTATCCGTAGTCACATTTAAAAAAGAGCGTACACATGAAGTCCTACGGATACATTCTAAAATATTCACTGTACCCATAACATTAGTTTCATATGTATATAACGGATTTTTATACGATTCTCTTACTATAGGCTGAGCAGCCATGTGTATCACTATCTCCGGCTGCTCTTTTTCAACTACTTTATATATACTATCAAAATCACGAATATCACCTCGATAATCCTTGATTTTTTCATGCAATCCAAGCTTATCAAACAATGCCGGTTTTGTCAGTGGTTCAATTGCATAACCTACGACATCAGCATTCAATCTTAATAAAACTTCACATAACCACGAACCTTTAAAACCCGTATGACCTGTAATAAATACTTTTTTATTTTTAAAGAAATCACTCATAATCTATCCTATATCTTTCTACTGCCAAAGTTTCCACGGTGCTTTTTTTGACTGCCATAAATCTTCAAGTAAATCTTTATCACGCTTTGTATCCATGCATTGCCAAAAACCGAAATGTTTATAGCAGCTTAACTGCCGTTCCGATGCCAGTTTTTCCAAAGGTTCATGTTCAAATATAGTTGTATCACCGGCAATATAATCAAATACTTTCGGTTCCAAAACCATGTATCCTCCATTAACCCAACCAGTATCTTCCTGACTTTTTTCTCTAAATGACAATGCCAGATCATCTTCCATATCTATAATTCCAAATCTTCCACTTGGTCTTATCGTCGTTAATGTCGCAATTGTTTTTTTACTCTCATGAAAATTTATCAATTCATTTATATTTACATCTGATACTCCATCACCATATGTAAGACAAAATGTTTCATTGTCTACATACTTCTGTATTCGTTTAATTCTGCCACCCGTCATTGTATTTAAACCAGTATCTATAATAGTAACTTTCCATGGTTCTGCATATTGATTATGTACCTGCATTTTCTGACCATCCGTAAAATCAAAGGTAATATCACTATTGTGAATAAAATAATCTGCAAACCATTGCTTTATCAAATGCTGCTTATAACCTGCACATATTATAAAATCATTTATTCCATAATAAGAATATAATTTCATAATATGCCATAAAATCGGCTTTTCTCCAACTTCTATCATCGGCTTTGGTTTTAAATAAGATTCTTCTGATATTCTCGTTCCAAAACCACCTGCAAGAATTACTGCTTTCATACATGAATTCCTTTCATTAATCTAAATATACTCTGTTCTTAATAATGATAATAAATACGAACTCCACCATTTACCATCATAAAAATATTGTTCTCTTAAAAAGCCATCCTGCTTAAATCCTATATTCTTATATAAATCATACTTTTTATTATCAAATTCATATATTTCTGTCCAAATCTTATTTAACCCCAATTCATTAAACGCATAACTAAATAAAAGTCTGCAGCTTTCTTCTGCAATACCTTCATTATCTATATAACATTCATTTTTCCCGATATAAAGAGATAAATCTGAATACCTATGAATCCAATTAATATAACACAATCCACAACAGCCTAATAACTCATCATTTTCTATATCATGTATTGAAAACATAATAGTGCTATTATCATTATTAACAACATTTTCAAACCATTTTCTTTGCATTGAAGCACTTATATCCCTATATTCTCTAAAATGCTTTCTATACTCCGGAAGATTTCTCCATTTTCTCAATTGTTCCAATTCATTTTCTTCGATAGCTGATAAATACACTTTTTTTCCTTTAATCATTCTCTATCATCTCCCATAACAAACATTCATCTGATTTTATGTTTTTCTTTAATCTTTTTCCAACGACTTTATCTATATCATATGGATAAACGCACCCCTTTTTAAGCGGTCTTAACGGAAAAATATCATCTTTTTTTATAATATCGCCTTTTTTCATATCTTTTTTTACATAAATTGCTCTTTGCTGTACTATAACTGACTCTTTCTCGTTCTCTTCTATCTTTTTTTCTCCATCACCTAACGCATAATACAATTCATATGAAGCATCTACCATCTCTCTCCATGTCTTAGGATTCATTGCAAATTTATGATCCGGACCTTCCCTTAAATTATCATCAGTAAAATGTTTTTCAAATACTCTTGCTCCTAATGCCATCGCTCCAAGAACTGTTGTGTGACCTTGCGTATGATCCGACAATCCTAAAATACAATCCGGATACATTTTTCTGTAAGTTTCCAATACCTTTAAATTAATGTACTTAAAATTATCCACTGAAGCCGTATAATTTGTATTACATTGCATCAAAACTATATCATTTGCAGACTCCTTCAAAACTTTCATAGCCCTGTCAACATCCTCTAATTTTGCGGCACCTGTCGCCAAAATAACAGGTTTATTTTTTGAACAGATATATTTTAAAATTTCAAGCCATGTAATATCTCCTGAACCAATCTTATACGCATTTACATATTTATCAACCAAATCTACTGAATCAAAATCATACGGACTTGTCATGTATTCTATCCCAACCTCATCGCATTTTTCTTTCAACTTTACAGTCCACTCCTGATTGATACTTGCATCTTCATACACTTCATATACAGACTTTTTCCACGCTGCCTGATGAGAAACCTGCGGCATTGTGTCAAAACCATTTTTACTTACAATGGTCTTAGCTTGGAAGTTTTGAAACTTAGCTGCATCAGCACCGGATTCTTTAGCTAATTCAATAAGTTTAAATGCTCTTTCAAGAGAACCATCATGATTTGATGCAACATCTGCAATAAAATACGGTTTCCCTGTATTTGATATAACTTTATCTCCTATTTTAATTTCCATATTAACTAATTCCTCCAAATCTAAGCAATTCTTCCTTGTAACCACTCTTATAAAGTCTGTAAAATTCTTTAATACTCTCTACTGGTGTTTTTATCTTATAACCAATTGCTTTACTGATTTTTTCATTATTCATTCCCATATGCTTAGCTCTCTTTGCTTTAAATAAAAATGAATCACTACATGACTTATTTATTTTTCCTGTTGTAATATTAAATATATCTTTTAATTCACAGCCAAAATCATATTTTGAAATGCATCCGGTTCCACATACATGATATAAACCTGATATATTTTTTTTAATTAACAAATCAATTATTTCTGCTAAATCATTTACTAAAATAGGCGAAAAATCAATATCAGTGAACATATTTAACTCTTTATCATCCAATAACATCGTGTATATCCACTCACCAAAACTATTTTTATTCTGAATGTTGAAGCCGTATATATTTGTTCGTAAAATCAAACTTTCACCACAAATTCTTACAATTTCTTCACCTTTAAATTTTGTTTTTCCGTAAATATTGATTGGACAAACTTTATCATTTTCATAATACAAATTTTCATCTGTTCCATCAAAAACGGCATCTGTTGAAATATATATAATTTTAGCTCCAACCTCTCTTGCAGCTCTACAAATATTATCTGTCATTTTTACATTTAATTTTTCAGCATAATCCAGCTCTGTTTCACACTTGTCAACATTAACAGCCGCAGCAGTATGGATTATTATATCGGGATTTACTTCTTTTAAACAATCCGACAATTTTTTGTAATCTAATGCATCAAACTCATATGAATCTACATTTTCCATATTTACTTTAATTAAATCCACACCACTTATTATATATTCTTTTCTTAATTTGTAGGCAATATTGCAACCTAACATTCCTGCCAAACCAGTTATAAATACTTTCATTTGTTAAACCTATACCCTCATTAACTTATCATACAGTATTTTATCTATAGAAGGTTCCATTTCCTGTAATCCCGGTGTATAAAACACACCATTTTCATCCATTTTTGACATAACTTTTGGACCTTTAATATCATCAATCATCTGGTATATTTCCAAAATGCAATAATTTTTCTTATCTTTTATCCACTTGATTCCATCATCAAGTTCACTAATATTTCTAACACAATGATAATCAATTCCAAATGCATCTGATATCTTCCTAAAATCAGGAAAACTAATACCACTTTGTTCATCACACCCTGCATTTGTGCCATCAAAAAAAGTTTTACATGTTGTCCTTATAGCACCATATCCATCATTATTAAAAATAATAATCTTTATAGGCAAATTGTTGTATACTATTGTCTGCAACTCCTGTAAATTCATCATTACAGAACCATCACCAGTTACACAATATATATTGTTTTTATACGCTGCTGCACCTATTGCCTCCGGTAAATCATCTCCCATAGAACCACAGTTGTAATTAACTAATACTCTTTGTTTTTCATTATTTATACCATATTGCAAGGCTCCATGTATACAGCTACTATTTCCCAATGCAATTACTTCATCAGAATTTATATATTCAAGAAATTTTTTCCAAAATAGCAATGCCGGAACTCTTTCTTTTTCGCCTAACAATTTTGTTTTTTCCAACATCTCATATTTTGATAAATTTTGATATGCAAATCTGCAATATTTCAACCAATCTTCATTAGCATTAATTTTAACATTTCTCTTATTAAATTTATCAAAAAATTCTTTTAAATCCGCATGTATACATAATTCCACATTCAATCCCGGTTTTCTACTTTCATCTTCTTGAACATCAACCATAACTATCTTAGCATTTTTAGCAAATTCTTTTTGATTAAATCCTGTTTGCTTTGTAGATAAGCTGTTTCCTAAAACCAAGATTAAATCTGCATTCTGTAATATAAAATTGCCACATCTAGGTCCCATTGTTCCCGACATTCCAAAATATAATTTTTCTCCATTATAATTGATATCAGCTTGCAAAGAGCCTCCAACAACAGGTATATTAACTAACTCACAAAACTCCTTATATTCTTTTAAAGAGTCGCTTGTCCTGATTCCTGAACCTGTTAAAATGCATGGTCTTTTTGCATTCAATAACATATCACATAACTTGTCTATATTTTCATCTGATGCACAAACTTTTTTATTCTCTCTGCTAAATTTAATTAAATCATTCTCATCTGTTAAAGCTCCCTGAATATCTAATGGGATTTCAAGCCACACTGGACCTCTTCTCCCATCCATTGCAATATCAATAGCTTTCTCTACTTCATATTTTGCTTTTGTTGCATCATTTATCTGAACAGCATATTTAGTAATATATTTCACCTGTTCTATAATGTTATTTTCCTGTACACCTCTTGTTCTGATATCAAGTCCCGTAGCAGCTACTGTTGTATCCATTCTCGGTGCACCAGATATTACTATCATAGGAACACTGTCAACCCATGCTCCTTGCACACCATTTATAGCATTTGTACCACCCGGTCCACTTGTTACACAGACTGCGGCTATTTTTCCTGATAATCGTGCATATCCCTCTGCTGCCATTGAACAAGCCTGCTCATGATGATTATATATAGTTTTAATTTTATCTTTTTTTTCAATAAATGCATTATTCAAGTGCATTGCACCACCACCGACAACACTAAAGCATACATCTATTCCATTTTCTATCAATGTCTCTACAACAATATCTGCTACTCGTTTCATAATTTCACCTCGTATCGTACATATTAATCTGAAATTAACTTTATTTCTTCTTGTTCAAAAATAATTATTTCTTTATTATAACCAGTATCTCGTAATCTTTTAATTATTTCTCTATTATATGAAGATGCAAAAATAATAACAATTTCACAAAAATTTATATTTTCATTACTAATTAATTCTATGGATTTATCAATCCCCGAAATATATTTACCTTTCTTATCAACATCAGTATCAAATACATGTAATATTTTAGATTTATTACTATCATGTATGATAGAACTATAATATGCCGATTTAGCACCAGCACCATATATCCCAATATTATTATATTGTGTCAATATATCATTCAATTTTTTTTCTATACCCATTGATACACTTTCAAATTTAGTATTTTTTCTTTTCTTAATATACAAATCTATTTCTATAGTTTCTATGTCCAAATCCATATCCAACACTTCAAAACCAGCATTTTTAACTAAAGTAATTATTGATTGTGTTGAAAAGTAATTAATATGTTCCAAGAGTAATTGATGATATAAGCCATTTTTTAAAATCTGTTCACCATTAGGCACATTTATCAATGCCACTCCATCATCTTCTAAAACCTCCCACATATAATTTATTATTTCGTTCAACTTTTCTAAATGCTCAAATGTTTGAAATGTAGATATTGCAGCTACTTTCTCATTTATTTTTAATCTCTTATCAAATTCACCACATATTACATTTAATCCATTATTTTTAGCAATTTCACATTCTTTTCTACTCGGATCAACCCCTAATGTTCCTGAAAAATATTTATTTGCAATTTCTAGTGCATAACCTCCGCCACAACCAACTTCTAATAGCTGACCATCAATTTTGCAATAATCTTTTAATTTTGATATTTTTTTCTCAATTTTATTTAATCCTGAATAATATTGTTTAAAGCCAGATACATCATCATAATTTTCATAATAATTATCATCCAGTAAATATGGAATTTGAACATGCCCACACGACATACATACATACATATATACTCTTTTAGTTTTAATCGTAAACTTATTTGATCTACACAAGTTCCCCCCTTCTGCTCTCATTCTTTCAATATTTTGATAAAAAACAACCTCTTTGCCACAAACTCTGCACTTCATAATTTACTTCCTTTTTATTTAATAATCATTGTTTCATTAAGCTTTTTATCAATTGCACTTAACCTTCATTTATTCAATCATATATACAATAATCTTTTCTACTATTTTCATTTAATTCTTAAACTTTTTGTTTTTTAAATAACACCACTTTACAACTTTTTCAAAAAAAAATATCGTACAGGTCTTTCTGATGTATAATGAGTTTGCTTAAAACATTACAAAGGAAAGTGACCCTGTACGACAAAAGTATTATACAACGAAAAAACACTAATTGGTAGACTTCATCAATATTTTTTAATTTATTTTGAAACTTTTTCTGTTCCGACAGCAGATACCCTGTTTCTGCTGATATTATCCATACTGGCATTGGAATCCGCACATTCCATCCGGTTTCTGTATGAGCACTTTTTATCCGAAATAACGGAAAAGTCATTGACTGCATTTTATTATGCCTGTTCCTATGCAAAGGTTGATTATTCCAAATTTATGAATACCACTGCCAGGATTGCTTTAAAGCTGATACCGGATTCATTGCAGACGCAGCCGGTGTTTCTGTGTGTTGATGATACGATGGTATCTAAATTTGGCACAAAATTTGAAAATGTTTCAAAACTGTTTGACCATGCCGCACACAACGGTTCCAATTATCTGAATGGACACTGTTTTGTGAGTGTCATGCTCTGCGTGCCCGTCTGGAATGGGGATAAAGTATCTTATCTTTCAGTTCCCCTTGGTTACCGTATGTGGCAGAAAAAAGAATCCAAACTGGAACTTGCAGCATCCATGATTTGGCAGGTTATGCCTGAATTTCACAGCAAAGAACATGTCATCATCCTGTGCGACAGCTGGTATACAAAACAGAACCTGGTATCCATTGTTGATGAATATCCAAACCTGGATCTGATTGGTAATGTAAGGATTGATTCTGTCATGTATGATCTTGCACCTGCACGTACCGGTCGGCGTGGATGTCCTGCAAAACATGGGAAACGTCTTTCGGTTGAGGCAGATTTTATATTATCCAATGAAAAGATCGGTACTTATTATACCGGTGTCCGCCGGGTTCTCACCAATATCTTCGACAACAGGGAAGTTCTTGCTTATGTTACTGCCACTGAAAAAGAGCATGGTACAAAGCGACTGTTTTTCAGTACAGTTTTCCCGGAAGATCTGCAGATTTTCTGTGCCTGTCAGGAAAACGCCCCACTAAATCAAACCGGAAATGACAGTATGAAATACATTCCACTGTTGTTATATTCATTTCGCTGGAATATTGAAACAAGCTACTATGAGCAGAAAACATTCTGGTCTCTTTGTAACTACATGGTGCGAAGTTGCAAAGGAATAGAAATGCTGGTCAACCTAATCAATATCAGCTACTGTGCCATGAAGATTCTGCCCTATCAGAGCGAACATTTTTCTAAGTACCGTACAAAAAGTGTACAGGAGTTTCGTTTTGAATTAAGTCAGGGTATTCGCAGTCAGATATTTTTTGCCACTTTCGTGAAAAATATCGAAACACATCTAAAATCAAATGCTATGACAAAGGCTTTAAAACAGCTCATTTATCAGCAAGTCTATCATTTATAAAGTTGTAAACTGGTGTTAAATAATCTACCATATCATAATAATCATGTTTTTTTACTTTTACTGGAAACTGTGTAAAGCCTTTAAAATTTAAATATGTTATTCTATGAAGTCCATCTATAATAGAACCAAAACTATCATCAATCCATTTCACAATAGCTGGACTATCATAGAAAAAATGCATATCTAATCTTAATTTTTGTTCATAAATATTATACAATTTTCTTCTATTTTCATATAATAGTTTTTTTTCTTCTAAAGTCTTACATTTATACTTAAAATACTCATTACAATCAACTTTTTCATTCGATATATATCTCCATAAATTATTATACAAATCAAACTCATCAATACTACAATATATATATTTCTTTATATCTTTTTGTATTTCAGTATCTTTATCTGACCAATCTATTTTGTTATAAACTTCGTCACCAACTCTAAGCAATTCCTTTGGACACAAAAAAATAATACTATTTTCTGTTTCTCTTATAATAGTCAAATTTTGATTCTTAATTTGCACAAATAATGGAATTATCACATTATCATAACTCATATCCAAAAAATCTGTATAACTTTTTCTATATATGCTATCTATTTCAAGTGAACGTCCTGAATTCATAGGTAAAAATAATATCTTATTTATTCCATTCTCAAAAAATTCTTCCGCAACTACCTCATGTTTCATTCCATCATTTAAACATATAATAATAACAATTTCTTTATTACCTATATTCTTTTTTTTAAAAATATCTTTATTGATAAATCTAGTATCATTAAAATTCTTTTTATTATCGATAATTCCTCTAATATCATATCTTTTTTTCTTCAAACTGCTATACGCATTTAATGATATATTATTTATTCCATATAAATATACAATGTCATCCCTTTTTAATTTATAATACTGATTCTCTACAATCACACGCAATACCTTCTCCTAATAATTATTTTTTAAATATGGTAAATTTTCTTAAGGTCTTACCATCATCTTTCATAAATTCTTTTTTTACTTCTTTTAATCCAATATTACTAAATTTTTCACAAAATTTATCATAAAGAATATCACTTGGATATGTCTGAGATTCAAAAACAAAATAACCGTTATCATTTAATAATTCATATATTTGATTTGCAAATTCGTTAGGTTCTATATTTAACCATATGTGAACAGCAAAAGCTAATATAACATCAAACTTTTTGGAATTATTTTTTTGCCATTCATTATAATCTGCGTTAACAAATTCTACATTTTCTACCTTAAGTAACTTAGCTGTATCCTGTGCAATTTCTACTAATTTCTCATTATATTCAATTCCTAAAATTTCATTAACTTTATAAGACAAAGTCAAATCTATAAAACCACAATTAGCTCCTATATCTAAAATATTACTTTCTTTTGTAATATATTTATCTATACCATACTCTGCCAAACGTTTATCTGTCGGTCTATCCCCTATAATATTTAATTTAGGCAGACTTTGATAAAATCTTTCTCCTCCGAAAGCCTGAGCACTTTTTCTATATTTTTGTATCAAATCATCTCTACTATTAACTTCTCCGTATTCCACCTGCCCATTATTCAATTCCAAACTAAAATATTTATGAGCCTCTACTATATCATTAAAATTATTTTTTTCTAACAATTGATAAACTTCCGGATGATACACTTTAGATACTGAAACAAATATATTAATATTCTTTTCTAAATCTTTTGTAAATTTAATTACTTCTTTCCCCATTATCTGTCTTTCATTTTCATCTAATGAAGTTACTAAAAAACCTTTACACTTCTCACCTATCCCCGATTCAATTAATAATTTTAAAAGTCTCTTTCCTACTTTTCCGGCTCCATATATATATATATTATTTCTATTTTTTATTTGTTCATTCCACTCTTCTCGTAATGTCATAAGTAAACTCCTTTTTATTAAAAACAATCATATTTTTTTCAACTGTTCTCTTATCTGTTCAACACTCAGCCATTGACTATTATTAGCAGAACTATATTCAAATCCCTCTTCAACTAACTTTCCTCCTGAACGGTCATTTCTACTTTCATCCCACCATTCAAAATGAGGATATATTATATAATGCTTATCAAATTCATATGTACTTCTGCAATCATCTTTTGTAACCATCACCTCATGCAATTTTTCACCTTCACGAATACCGATTTCTTTTATTTTACATCCCGGTAACATTGCCTCTGCAAGATCACCTATATGAAATGATGGAATTTTTGAAATATATGTTTCTCCTCCTTCAGACTCCGCCAATGCCTTGAATACCAACTCAACCCCCTGCTCCAATGTAATCCAAAATCTAGTCATTCTCATATCTGTAATAGGAAGCTCGTTTCCTCCATTATCAATTATATTTTTGAATATAGGTATAATAGAACCTCTGCTGCCTGCAACATTTCCGTATCTTACTACAGAAAATTTCGTTTTACTTATTTTGCTGTATGCATTTGCTGTAATAAACAATTTGTCTGATACAAGCTTTGTTCCACCATACAAATTAATAGGATTAACCGCTTTATCTGTTGATAAAGCTACAACCTTTTTTACACCTCTGTCAATCGCAGCATCTATTACATTCTGTGCGCCATGAATATTTGTCTTTATCGCTTCAAATGGATTGTATTCACATGTTGGTACCTGTTTCATTGCTGCTGCATGTATTACATAATCTACATGATCAAATGCTCTGTACAACCTGTCCTTATCTCGTACATCTCCAATAAAAAATCTTACTTTTGACATATCATATTTTTTAGAATATTCCGCTTTCATTACACTCTGTTTATACTCATCTCTTGAATATATTATGATTCGGTGTGGGTTATATCTGTCCAGTATCAGATCGGAAGAGCGTCGTGTAGGGAAAGAGTGTAGATCTCGGTGGTCGCCG
>OGHK01000626.1_pt1 | contig 35982 bp, 47 predicted proteins | sample 1571411 | NCBI WGS metagenome assembly OGHK01 (sample SAMEA2582043, study PRJEB24529) | metagenome | biome: Human gut stool | place: China | collected 2011 | reverse complement strand
TCCAGTTCATAGATTTCAACTGTTCTTTTACGCCAGTCAACAATCCAATACTCTTCTATCTCCTGCTCACAATAAAGCCGCATTTTCTCTGTCCGGTCGTAATTTTCTGTTGATGGTGACAGAACCTCCATAACAAAACGTGGTGCATCTGTAAATGTGTTTCCACGCCTTGATTTAGTACGGCAGTTTATAGAAGCATCAGGAATTACAATCTTGTTATTACCCTGATTATCTTTGAAACGATATTGAACATTATCCGAATATACATAGCATGTACTGTTCTTTAACTGGTGTCTGATTGCTGCAACAAAATTTACGATTACAGCAGAATGTTCCGGCGTAGCTCCTGCCATATCTGTTATTTTAAGATCCCAATCCATATTTCCACTCCTTGTTTTATAATATAAACGATTGCTTATTTTAACTAACTCTGTTAAATTTCAGGAATATCCGGGACTATTGGACATTTAAAAACTGTCATAGGATCAATATCAATACACTCATACTCATTCCGGTTTCCGGCTACATCCCACGCAACTGTCCCATTCAAAACGGTCAGCGTATTTTTAAATACTTTTTCATCCTCAATTTTCTTGAAAATACCGCCTTTCTTTATCAGCGGCTTAACATCTAATTCCCGTACACTTCCGTCATTCAAATAGGCATAGACTGTATAGTTGTTTCCTGCCACTGCCTGATAAACTTCTGGATAGAATCGTTGATCAAGTTTATTATTACCCATTCCATTCACCCCTTTCAAATTAACGGATTGATTCTGTTTAATGGCTTATTATCCTTTGACAACTCCCAGTTCTGCATCAATTCATCCTTATGAATTTCCGCCCATGCAAGAACAAATTTTAATTGACGTTTCGGCAAATACCCCTCACTGATTGTTCCATCTTCAATTAACACGATTGCTTTATTATTTCCATACTCTGCATGAAAGTGTGGTGGATTGTGATCGCTCCAATACATTGTTATACGTATTCCATAAAACAAACTAATCTCAGGCATTGGATAATTCCCCCTTTTTATATTGAATGTATGCAATTATTTTATTCTACTTCATTATAACATCATCCTGGTTAATTAGAAAAGTAATTTTTATTCGCCTCCTGTATTGGTATAATTTGCTATCGGTTTTGTCCGGTTTGCTGTATAATTAGAGTAGTTCTGCCACTAATTCTTATACCATGTACAGGAGGTTTATTATGGACGTTAATTCAATACTTATTGCTGCATTAGATACATATTCACTGGATCTTAGAGATCATTTTAAAGGGGACACTGTAGCTATAGAGAATGCCATTTCTAAATGCAAGTGTAGCCGCTCAAAATTTGTGTCAAAAATTCTCATATTTTTTGTCAAAAGTTTTTTGCAAATATTTACCAGTTTAAGCATAAAAACAGGGGATTTCATTTCCCCTGTTTTGTCATTTATTTTGATATTATGTCTCAGATTTACGATGGCTATTTTCCTCATCTTTTTAATACAAGTATGTTCTACTTTCTGAAGAATTTAGAATTTTATATGTGCAACTTATAAAATTCATTTTTTCCAAGCAAATTTAATTGCTCATATCTCTTTAATACTTCATTTCTTGATATTTTGATATCACTTGCACTAATAACTTTTTGTATTCCCACTCCAACCTGAACCGTAATATCATATTTTCTTAAAAGCGAAATCTCTGATTATTAGCATTCTCATAACTAATACTTCCTATACTGGTATCAATAGTTTGTTGTAGCCATCTTTAGTTTAGTAAGTAAATTTTCTATCTAAACCAACGCCAAATCTTGTACAATAGATTTTTCTTTCTGTTCTATTGATTGTAATGATGTCATAAGCTGTTTCATTTTCTGTTCCATATTCTTTAGAATATGTTACACCATCATCAGCTGGTTCATCACCATTATTAGCAGTCTGCATTGACGCTATGATTTTAATATCATCTACAGTATCACTTCTATCACTATGCCAGTGACCGACTACAGCACAAATTACTTCCATTGCACCTTGCTCTGTAAAATCATAAGAATTATAACTTGTACCATTCTTAAATGCTTTTAAGATATTGTGCATATCCGGTGAAATGTTACAAGTACCTTCTGTGATTGTTGTAGGGACAAAATAACTATGTGCAAAAACAACAACAGCCCATTCTGACTTATCAGCTTTATTACTAAAGTTCAATGCAGTATTACCAAACCAAGCAACCTGTTCATTAGTAACAGCAAATCCAGCGTTTGTATCTTTTGAATCTGTCATATTGGTAAAAATCAGTCTAACCTTGATATTGTCAATATCAATAAATCCAACATTCATTCCTAAATCACCAGTATTCATACTCAGATTATTATTTGATTCGAAGAATTTATTAGTTGACTTATAAAACATTTCATCTGTAAACGGTTCTGAACTGTTCAAAAAATTGGAATCATGATTTCCTCTTAACATGAATTTTTGTGTTTTTATCTTATTCACATATTTCATTAAGTGTTCTATTTGAGAATAGCAAGTCGAAACTGTTGTATCAGCATTATTAGAAATATAATCACCACCAAATACAATACAATCCAAAGGAATTTTATTTTCTAAAAAAGATACACTTTTAATTGCGTTCATATTTGAAGTTCTAATAGAACTAGATTCTCCATTATGCAAATCTGTCAGAAAAGCAAAACTTATAGAATTAGTACCTTGATGTTCAATAACATTATTCTTTATATTTTCTAATTCAGAATCATAATATGAAGGTAGTTCATCACTATCATTTTCTAAAATTGCAATTCTTTCTTCATGATTATTCAACATGGTTTTTATTGTTGAATGTTTATTTATCATGAAATACCCTTTATCTTCAAAAGTCTTTCTACAGCAAAGTCTAACATATCCATTAGATTCAATGGTTAAAGTACCTTCTGCTTTTCCAGTAACCAAATCTTCTACATATTTTTTATTATCATTATATAAAGCAATACATGGATATCCAGAATCATAATCTAACGAATAATATAAAATATCATTTTCTGATACCTTTATTAAATCGGAGCAATCATAAGTTTGTGTATCATAGATATTTCCGTTACCATTCATTAGATATTTATTTTTAACAGAAAGAAAGTCAGATAACTGATAAATTTCATTATTTAATTTTGCAATATTTGCTTCATTTTTTAAAGATCTATATTCAACATTTGTTTCAATTACGCTTAATTCATAATTCTTTAAATATGATGTTTCAGTTGATAATATGATATAATTACAATTACTAACATCAACTACATTTTCACCAATTTGTGTTTTAATATTTCCAATAACATTTTTTCTATTATTATATTTATAATTATAAATAGATTCTCTGCCGATAGCAAAAACACAAATCTTATTAAATCTTGAAACATCTATATATTCTGTTCTTGACCAACCACTGTAAGATGTAATAACACCGTTATTTACATAACTATTGTTTATAATGTTTCCTAGCAATAACATATTGTTATTAACTAACTCTTCCTTTAGCGAATCAATCTCTCTACTGCTTCTTACAATCTCTTTTTTCGAATCCTGTATGGATTGTCGCAGTTTTTCAATGTCCTCGCGGTAACTTATGCTACCTCCTGTCCCACCTTGGCTTTCAGCATTCATCTTCCAGAATCCATAAAAGATCATCTGTACATTATCGTCAGATCTTGTATCTGAATATGCCTCGTTATTACTAATTTGAAGATCTACATTTCCTGATAGACAGTTAAGGGTAACATAACAATTCCTTCGTTCTTTATCATATGCACTCGTAAACACTCCCATCAGTTCATAACTCGACTGATTTCTAGTGGTTTCTGGAAAATATCCCTGTGGAATGGTTGCCAGCACTATTGAACCTCTAGACGTAGAAAATCCACCTGTTGCTCGGAAAAATGCCATATTGCCGATTGTCAAAAACTCTTTTTTTACAATCTGTGAATTCCATGAAACTTGATCGGTGCAATCGTTTTGTGTAACCGCATTGGCCTCCATATCTTTGATCGTTGTATTGATCTTCTGGATCTTGCTCTCCATATCATCAAAATCTTTTCTGAGAACATAACCTTCGTATATGATTTTGAGATCTGCTACCGCACTATCTATTTTCATCATCATTTCCAGATCATTAATCACTTTGGTTGTTTCCGCCGGAATACATATATTTATCCCATCATCATATGCGAATAACACTTCATCAGCATATACATTGGCTCTATTAAAATAATAGGTATCCAAAAAGCCATCGTTGTCAATCTGAGCTTGTACTGTTATCGTATTATAATCTGATGCAGACACTTTTGAAACATCCACACGTTTCACCATCTCCGTTGGTGATTTTTCTACATCTGCAATCAGTTCAATCTGTGAAAACACAACTTTCTTGTCCTGTAAAATGGCATCTTCCAACAATGTCTTTCCTTCTTCTGTGATCTTTATGCTCATATAGATTCCTCCTGCACCATCTGAATATGTGTAACCATTATCATGCTCGTTCCAACAATAATGTCTGATGGATTTTGAGTTACAAATTTGTAGTTATCTTTTGCACCTACTTCTTTTTTCTTCCTTACTTCATTAGCCAAAACATTAAATCCGATTGGATGTGGTTCACTGCCCATCGTGATCAAAACATAAAACTCTGCCCAATGCTCTGTACTGTTTTCCATGACTCTTGCCGGTACGATATCAACATCTGTATATCCCAGCGACTTTACCGCCAATATAATTCCTTCATTTGTTCCGCCAAGCCTGCAAACTTCCGGATACAGTGCGATTCGTCTTCTGTAATTCTCAATATCTTCGTTTTCGTATCGACCAAGTCCTCTTTCTCTTCCGATCTGCATCAACATATGTTCTCCGCAGGTGGCAATCATGGATTCCTCTCTCGCTTGTAATACCGCATCTTTTGCCCGGTCAAAGCGTTTTCCCAACACTTTCAAAAGTATATACCATTGATTTACTGTCTTTGCTATTTTCTTGAATGGGGCATGCAGTAAGTACCACATATAGTCTGCAAACTTATCCATTTACAATCTCCTCAAATAGTCTTCACCTGAATATTGACTGTTCCAAGTGTGATCACTTTGTTCTTTTCCAGTATCACGTTACTTTCCGGTGTCCTGATATCTGCCGTTCTGTAATTTTGTATGTTATCCACAAACGCTTTCACAAGAGTATCTTTGTAGAGACGGTTCAGCTCTGATCGGTTCATACTGAACAGGTTTTGTAAGATTTCCCTGGCCTGATCTTCTACACCTTCCGTGCTGGCATTTGCAGCCAGATATATGACAATATCAAAATCCTGCGGCGATACTTCTGCCGATTTGACAAGATAATCTTCATAGTTTCCTTTCAGATACTCTATTGCTGCAGTAACTTTTTCAATCAGTTCCGGTGTTGCTGATCCTGCTGATCCAGTAATGTAAATATCTACGGTTCCCTGACCTCTCGGATGGTCTGCTACTACTTCCGCTGCTATCACACCATTGACTGATTCCGCAACATTCTTCAGCTTCTGCTCTACTGTCCTTTCTGCCAGTTCAGCATAACTGTTTAAGCATCGTTCCCTTAATTTCTCGTCTGTTTCTTCATCCGTTCCTTCTTCGAAAATCCATCCTTCTTCATTGATTATTTTTTCAACTCCCGGAAGATAAATCATACTGTTTGTTATCATCCCGCTTTTCAGATTGTATATACTTCCGGTTCTTGCCGCTTCAACAAGGACTTTTCCTATTTCCTGTCCGGCTGGTATCAGCACATCTTCAGCTGCATAATAGCGTTTTCCATCTGTAGCCTGAAACATATGACCATGGCTGATTGAAAGACTTTCATCTGTTATATTACGGTATATCGTAATATAACCTTTTGTTTTGGTAGCTTCCTTGCGTGACTTACCGTAATCGGCCGCTTTTATATCCAGCCAATCCCCAGCAGCATATGACACAAGACTTGATTCGATCATATTCCGTGCCAACTCAATAAGTTCAAGATAGATTTTGACAAATAATCTGATCAAAGTATAAAAAATACCGCCTTTGGAAAAGTTTGTGATCACAAATCCCTCTTCCTCCAGTTCATCCCTTATTTCTTCCATTTCTGTCTCTTCATCAGACAAAGGAATGATTTTATCCAGAAGCTTCTCATCCATTATCTGTCACCACCTCTACTTCGTTCAAATCTATGTCCATCTCATAGTTTTGCAGTTCATCCATCTTACTGAATTGAACTGTTATATTACATTTTTCTTCCGTCTCTTCCACATTTATCGTTATGCTGCCATCATCAATATCTTCCCTTTTTCCAAGTTTATCTTGGAACCGCTCCCTGATTTCAGCCATCTCATCATCATCGTCATCAAACTGCCTGTGTATAAAATCTACAAGAGAATAACCGTATGACTCCGTGTCATCCTGATCTTCGTAAAACAGTTCACCTTCTGCTGTAACCATTTCGTTTCGGATATCCTGCAGCCAGCATTCTGTATCCTGTACAACTGAAAAATCCCCATTGTCTGATGCTATCGGCTGACCATCCGCATCGATCCGGATATCCGCATAATCAAGCCCTACCAGTTCCATCTGCATACCTCCCTACTATGTGCGGCAGGCATTGACCATACAACATCAATACCACAACAATATCCTTTTCTTTTATATCCAATTCTGTTCTGATTCCTGGTATTTCCGGATAATTCTTATCCCTGCTCAGGTCACTGTCAAGTATTCTGATTGCAACTTCTTTATAGTTTTTCTTCGGATTCACCTCTGTAACCATCGCATACATACTCGGTGGCTGTTGCGTATGTGGATATTGTTTTATCAGCAGATCCTGTACTATCTTCACGACTGCATTTTTCAACATATCCATACTATATTCCCTCTTCCTCCACTGGCACAAAATAAATGCTCTGCCTGATAAATCCTTTTTCATCACGCTTGATCACTATTTTCTTTGCCTGTGCATATCCTGTATACAATGTATGTTCTACTTCTATGATATCCGAATGATGAATCCATGGAATCCCAACGGTATCTGCACACCACATACTTCCATACATCTCCATATCAAGGATATTGTTCTCCTCATCCAGAACATAGATGTCTTTCTGTGCCGGCCTGCATCCCCAATAAAATATCCCTTTTCGGAAATAATAATCTACGGAAATCCCATAAAATGTATTCAGCATTTTTAACACCTCACTGGCCTTTTTGTTTTCCACCACAAACCGGTCTGTGTCTCTATAATTTTCTACTGACAATTCATAGTTCGTAATTCCGGCTTGTGTAAGAAGATATCTTACGATATCCTGCGGCGTGCATTTTACAAATGTAGCACATACATAGCATGCCTCCAGTTTCCAGTAATCATCTTTGACAATGATCTCCTTCCAGTCCGGTGTCTGATCTTTTTCAATCGTACCGGTCAACAGATTAGCATATTCGTCTTCATATCCAAGATCAACAGAATACTCATCGCCAGAACAGATCATTACACTCCCGATCAGTTCCTCATCCAGATTGATCCTTGCCCAGTCTGCATGAGCATCAGCACTGCTTACATACTCAACCATAATGCCATCTTCTAAAATGTATTTTCCTAAATCCAACCGGAACTCCGGGGAAATCAGATTTTTATATGCCATAAATCCCACCCTATTTCGTTGTCAGTTTTTTTGCTTTCTTCTTTCCACTTTTACTGTCCTTGGTATCTTTCGCCGGAGACTTACTGCTGCTTTTATTCGATTTGTTTTTTCCTTTTTTATTACTATTACTCTTTTTCGTGGATACTTTCTTCTTTACTTTTATTCCGGCAAACACCGGAGCCAGAAGCTCCAGTGTTGCCGTTTGATAAGATTGTGATATTTCATTGGTTGTCGTAAGCTTTTTAAAATAAACTTTCTTGATGCCTCTGCGGTTACAGTCTGCATTTTCGATTTTCAACAGCTTTGCCTTTTTCTGTTTATATGGCCGGAACAAACGTTGCAGTGTTGTAATCATCTCTGACACTGCTGTATTTTTTCTCTTTTCAAGCATGATCTCGATCCGGATAGTAGCTCCTTCATAACCTGTCGGCTGATTTTTTTTTGTTGCCTGGTTCTTTTTCTTGATATCATCAATCGAAGCTTCTTCATCTATCTCAATGCTCGTCACCTGACCATGCAGCCGTTTTCCACCCAGCTTCATAATCTTATCAACGCTAAATAACATACCTGTCTCCTTTTATGCGATCTCTGGCTCTGGATCAGTATCATCACCTTCGGATAAATCCTTAATTTCTGATATCAATTTATATAAAGAATCCAAATCTCGTATCTTATCAATATCTACCTGGATCTCCAATTTTCCTATATGGATTGATTTGCTCTTAACAGATTTTCGTTCCTGCCTGGAAGTGTTCTTTTGAATAGTTGTGTTCCACATAGACGATGACTCTTTTTTTAATACTTTCCAGTCATCACCTTTTTCGCGATCTTCCTGTGTAAAGGCTTTTAACTTTGTCCAGAATACATCCAATGGGAGAATTGCCTCCGGCCCTGCTTCACCACCGACCATAGTCCTTCCTGTCCTAGGTTCAATTCCAAATGCCGTGGCTCCGGCCATAATTCCACCTTTTGCATAGTAGCTGACCGAATAGCTTGGAACTTTTGCTGCAGCACTTCCACTTCCAACCGTGTTATATGCCACACTGATTTTTGGGATTTTAGGACGCGGAATACTGATCTGCATATTTGCAAAGCCGTTCTGTATCGTTGACACGGTAGATGCTGTATAACTGGATGCTGTACTTTTTATAGACTGGAAACTGTTTTTAAATTTATCACTCATGCCCTGCCAGGTAGTCTCCATCCGGTTTCCGGCATCTGACCACGTTTGCGATGTCTGTAATGCCGTCTGTTCTGTGCTGCTGGAACCTGCCGCAATACCGTTGCTGAGTGATGTTCCCAATCCTGCACCAAGTGACTGGATATCTGTATTTCCGCTCTGCAATCCAGTGCCAAAATTATTGATAAGCTGCATACCCGTGTTTTTCGCTGATGACATGTCCATATTGTTAAACTGTGACAAAGCACCGTTCATGATATTTCCAGCTGTCTGCTGTACATTTGCACTGCCGCTTTGCAGTCCATCAGATACCTTTGTTGCTATTTCTGCTCCTGCTGTCTCTGGTTCTTTTCCACTGACGATTGATTTAATACCATCCAGAATCGCATGTCCAAGGTTGCTGACCAGTCCGGTAATTCCATTTATAATGGCTGTTATGATATCTTTTCCAACCTGGATCCAATCCGTATTCAATATCGTATCAACAATCGTTCTCAAAATATTAACCACACAAGTCATGAGCGTAGGTATTGCATTTACCAGTCCATTTGCCAATGCAAAAATAAGCTGAATACCACTCATCAGAATCTGAGGAAGATTTTGTAAAATGCCCTGTAACAGCATAATGATGATCTGCGTTCCATATGTCAGTATCCCAGGCAAAGCTGCTGAAATCCCCTGTATCAGGCTTAATAAGATCTGTGTTCCTGTGCTTATAATGTTCGGCAAAGCATTTACCAGCGACTGTACCAGATTCAAGATCACCTGCAGTCCCATCTGAACCACTTGCGGCAGATACGCACTGATGTTATCCCAGATATTCCGAAATGTCTCAGAGCTGCTGTACAACCGCCGAAATACTGCAATCAATGCTACGATAGCAATAATAACAAGCGTTACCGGACTTGCCATAAAAGATGTACTTAACAGCGAAAACGCCTTTCGGATTGTTCCTATCGCCGCCGCACCGCTTGTCATAACTTTCCCTACAGTTCCCATGATTGTAAGAAGCGTTCCTGCTACAACTAAGAATCCTCCAACCTTAACCACAATCTGCATGATGCTGTCTACGGTTTCCTGGTTATTTGAGATCCATTCTGCACCTTTTCCGATAATGTCGTTTATTTTATCCAGTGTATTATTAACTGTCGGAAGCAGTGAGCTTCCCAATGCTTCTGCATTATTATGTATCTGCTGTTTTAATACCTCGAATTTCTGAGCTGGTGTATTATTGATTGCCTCAGCCATATCTTTTGTGACGGCTGTTCCCTGCTGCATGCTGTCACTTAAATCCTGAATCCCAGTATTCAATGTATCCACGTTGTTGTATAGCAGATCTATCATAGCAACCGCTTCATCGGTACCAAACGCTTCTTTCAACTGCTGTTTTTCTACCGCATCAATCGTATCACCATATTTTGTTTTCAATGCATTCAGGATTTCAGGTGTAGACAAAAGCTGGTTATTTGCATCTGTAAAAGACAGTCCTAATTTTTCCCCTGCAGATGCTGCTTGGTTCAGAAACGCCTTATATTTTGTGGCTGCCTCCGATCCGGACATGGTTGTCTGTAGCTGTCCAAGTATCGCCAGCTGTTCCTCCATCGACACATTTGCATTGGTAGCTGTAGCACCAAGCATGGATATACCTGCCGCCATCTGTGATCCGGATGTTTTGTACATTCGAACCGCCGTTGAAATGCCTGCCGAAAACATCTCGCCAAATTCTATGTCCGACATCTGGTCATAATAGTTTTTATAAATACCGTACCCTGTTGCAAACAGCGATCCCATCTCTTCTGTGGTCGATTTCGTTGCTTTTCCAGTCAATGCTGCCAATTCTGTAAACTTGGCAACACCTTCATCTGATAAAGATGCGATTCCTGATTTGATGTCATAAGATGCCGTTATGAAATCTGCTTTGCTGGTACCGGCCCACTGATCCGAAAAACTCTTTGCTGCCTTTTCCACCGCCGCCAGATCTTCAACCCCCAATGATGCAAGCTCTCCGAGTGCATCCTGGGTATCAAACGTTGATGTTACCAGTTTTGCCGTAGCTCCCAGGATTGCTGTTCCAACCCCTGTCATGGCTACTCCGGCTTTCTGCATTGCTCCAAATCCATTGTTAATATTTTGCAATGCCCCTGATACGCCATTTTCTACTCCTGGCAGCTTTGGTGTCAGCTTGTCAACGATCCCCATCACAACAGACAGGCGAAATACGGATTCCATCCCCATAAGCTACACCCCTTTTAATCTGACAGAATCTTTCCCAGTGCATTCTGCAGTCCTGTTTCCAGATCAGCAATCCTCATCCTGCGTGCATAATCTGCCATTGCAACCAATCTCAAAAACTCATCCGTATCCATTTCTTCTATGTTCTTATCTGCTATCGACTCAGGAAGATACATTCTTATCAGCATACTTCCTGAGTCGATCAGACTCTCTTCCAGTTTTTCCTGGTATTCGTTTATAACTTTTTTACAGTGGTAGACTTACTAAGTCCCAGCATATTCAAAAGCTTTTCCCCCACTCCAATTGAAAAGGCTGGATATTCTTCCAGAATATCTCTCAGATCATCTTCCTGTTCCTCGATGATATTATCCTGGATAAATGTTTTGAGTGCTCTACTGGATGATGCCGCTGCTGTTTTCACATACCGATCATAGCTTGCTGTCGTTGGCTTCTTGAACAGATAGGTAACCGCTCTTTCCGAATCATCATCCTCTGTGATCACCGATGTTACCTCGTAGATAGTAGAACCTTCCCCTTTGTATTTCTCTCTCAGTCTGTCAAGACCGTTTTCTTTTTCATCTGCTTTTGATCCTAATACGATTTCTGTCATGATTGTTCCTCCTGTTTTTGACATTTATTTTGATTACATTTTCATTCCGTTAATGTTAACACCGCCAAAGGCAAACCCTTCCAGATCGACCTTGATGCTTTTATCTCCCTGTGATGCTTTTCCGGAAAACTTACTGAATTTCACGTTCGTCAGCGTATCGGTGACCACCTTCTGTCCATCGTTTCCATACGAAACCGTAATCTTTTCAAATATATAGTTAAAGAACGATTTGACTCCCTTTTTCTGCATCACGTTGCAGATCTCATCAAAATCTTCTCTTAACATAGACATTTTGACGCTGTTCTTTCTATTTCCGGTTCCATAGCCGCGTGGATCACCGCCTTTGCCATAAATCACCTCTTCATCCCGCTCTGCATCATAGGATATTTCGGTAGGCTCTACATTTTCGCATCCTGAAATCCCAAGCGTAACGCTGTTCCAGTCATAGCATCTTCCGTTAATGATCGCCATCTATTTTTCCTCCTGTTTTTCTACGCATTATATGGATTATCTACAGCCACATCTACATGGATTGTTCGGATATGACCTTTTGGTACATACACAAGTTCTGCATTCATTTCTTCATCCACAAGGATATTTTCATTCACATCCACGGTAACTCTTCCCGAACTGATGATCCCATCTGCCACTGCATTATCAATCGGAACGTTCAGTTCTTCCTGAATTCTCGCAAAACTTGCTTCGATGTTTGACACATCAACCTCCACATGCAGTTTTTCCAGTGCTGCTTTTCGGATATCCCTTACCAGGCGGTTCAGAACCCTTGTCTCTTCGGCATAACGGAAATCACTGTTTTCTGCACTGAACATCTTTGCATTCGTCACATAATAATCTTCCAGTCCGTTATACTGTCTGACCGTGCAATATCCTGCCTCATCCAGATCCGGAATATATTCACTGATCCCCGACGGAACCAACGAAATCAACTTATCTTTTGCGATTGGGAAAGATGCTACCTCTCCAATCGACTGGCTTTCTTTTGCGGCACCATATAACCCTGTGATCACACCTGCCAGGTTATCCAAAACTTCCCGGTTATCCATTTTTTTATAATATCCCCATGCGGCTACTACCTGAACATAGATACTGTTGATGCCTTTTCTGTCATGGATCAGCTTCTCCGCATACTGCTCTGCCGTTTCTTCTGAAGATGGCTCGCTGCTTTCACAGATAAAGATAACCGGCTTTTTATATTCTTCCATGAATTTTTCGGCTAACGCTGCCAGAGCAGCCCAGGTTGCTTTTTCTGTAGCACCGACCACATGGATCATCTCAAATACTTTCGTGAAATTTTTAAGGTTTTCCACTGCATTTAAAAGTTCTTTATGATTCATTTTCGGTGCGGTAGTGGTAACCTGATAGATATCTCCCTCTGTAAAATCTCCAGTCATTGAAATTTCCATGCCGGTTTCCGGGATAACTGTTTTCCCTTCCGGGATTGTCATTTCACCTGAATACGTGATCCCACCATCAATAGAGTACTTCATGCCGCCAGCATTGGTCGTTCCCGTCTCGATGATAGAGATAAGGACTGTATATGCATTATGCGGTTTTCCCGTAACTGCAATCGTTCCTGAACCGGAACCTGTATGCTGTACTTCAGAGATCGTTCCTGCCGTCTCTGCATTTACCGGCACACAGTATACTTTTCCTGCTCCATTTTCAATGCTGTCCATGCACGCATCTGCCAGTGGACTATATCCAAGCATTTCTTTAATCTTTCCCGCAGTCATGCTGTTCGTAATCTCGATCGGCTCATCGGCTATTTTTTCCGAAACCCCGATCTTGACCTGTACGCCTGTCCCTGTCACAGTGGTCCTTTTCAGATTTCCATCCTGAACATTTACATATACATCACCAAGCATCACCCTTTTGCCCCCTCTCTTCCTGAAACAGCCGACATTTCAAATCTTTTTACAGCCTGCAAAAATACTGCTTCTGTAACACAACGTCCCTTCCTCCATCCTTCTGCTGCTTTCGTTCCTTCAAATACTGCTTCGCTTACTTTATGTTTCTCCTTCAGCGACTCAATGCAGAACGTCTGTTTTTTATTTTCCATTTGTCTCCTCCATCATGTGATATCTCTTAAATGCACCTGTTTAACCGGTATATCCTCATACAGCCTTTGATGTTTAAACAGGATCTCCACCTGAACCGCTATATTGGCTTTCAGGACACTGTCATCCTTTTCAATCCACTCTGCTTGCCCAATCTCCAAGTCAACCCAGTTTCCATCCACATAGACTCCATCGCCTATACAGAGCAGAAATTTTTTAAATATTTCTTCGCATCTGGCTGCCTCTGCATCCGAAATGACTACGTTAAAACTGCTTGTCCGAAAGATTCTGGTAACACGTACCATTTTCTTCCCAGTCCCATCCTCATAACGTTTTCTTGAATTCCTCCGTTCAAACGTATCTCCATTATGCAGGACTGCACCCAGATGGGTTTCACTTGTCATCCGAAGCTTCTTCATGCTCGTATAGATAGCAGACTTAACCCCTGCTTCTTTCAGCTTTGCCGCCAGATAATCCCTTTCCTGTATCATTCTGCCATCGCATCCTCCAATATGCCTTGTATCTCCTGCTGATCCTGATCACTCATGCCAAGGAACGGTCTTGCAGGAACATTGATCGTAACTTCTTTTGCCTGCCTCCAGACCCCATTCACTTTGAACTTAAGCATTCCTCCACTTTTAGCACGAATCGTACGCTGTGCTCCAAACTGATGCGTTGCAGCGTAAATGGTATTAGTTCCGACTGCAAACCCTTCCTCTTCCGCTTTTGCATGGATGGAATTTTTCAGTCTTGCTGTCTGTGTAAGTGTTTTTCCACCGGAGGAAGCCCGGATGGATTTCTTCCACTGTCCTCCATCCGGTGTCTGTTCTGCTTCGAAACGGCTCACGGTTGATTCCCGCAATGCTTCCGCCATGGCCGTACTGATCCCTTTTTTATCTATATGCTGCAGTTTTTTCAACTGCTTCATCAGCTTTTCTGTATCGCCATTAACTTCCAGCTTTATTGCAGACACATTACCACCCTTTCATGCTTGACCGGGTAAATATACGCTCCTGGGATCTCACGGCAAAACCGGCCTGCTTATCCGCAGGATTTTCCCCTTTTGCCCCTTCTCCGATCTCAACAATACCTTTGGCAACATTCTCCAGGAACCGGATAGCAGCATTATATCTGTTCAGGATCGTTTTCTCTCTTTCCCCCTCATCAATACCGCTTCTCGATGCCAGGTTGTATACTGCGATATCTTTGCTGTATTTACATATGACTTTGGGCACTGTCCGGAACGGAACCTCATACCTCTTATTCAGATAGCCATTGATCTCTGCATCCGCATCTTCGATTGCAGAAACAACATACGGCATCAATACCTTTCTCCGTTCTTCCGGATCTTCAATATAATCCGTTCCGGCAAGCGTATTCAGGGCATCTTCCTTAAACATTGCAAAGACTTCTTCAACGGTACAATATGCCATAATGCTCTCCTATCAGCCTTCTGACTGTCCGGTAGATCCAAATGCCATCTGTGGGAATCCATATCCTACATTGCTCCGACCATCTGCCCCATACAGAAACTCGCCTTTCAGAAATACATTCGGATCTTCCGGTCTTACCAGTGACGTAAACTGGTATTTTTTACGTTCCTGATATACAAACGGTTTCAGGAACAGGTTGGTAGCGAACAGATACCAGGCTTTTGAATCCTGTGCAAGTTCCGGGCATACAAGGATCTCTGCTGTATCTTTCATTACATTGGTCGTTCCATTGATCTGGTCTGCTTTCAGAATAAGCCTTGCCGTATGTTCCAGTGCCGGAGGAACTACAAGAAGATCCGGAACGATCCCAAGTGGTGTGCCATTATCAGACAGGATGCTCATCATCTGCGAACGTGCTGCCTGATAGCTTTCTGCACTTAATTTTTCAGTTCCTTTGTTTGAATAGGAATAGCCGCCATTTTTATGCTGTTCTGAAAAGAACGGCTTGCCATCATAACACAGTTCCTGAAACCCTGCAGCCATTGCCGAAAATAACAGCTTATCCGGATGCTGTGCGGCTGACACTCCCATAGCTTCCATCATCGGTGCATACACACCATACTGGTCATCTTCCAGATCCGTACGCTTTACAGAAAGCGTCATCTCAAATTCTTTGTTCTTGATCGAATAATCATATGCCGCCAGATTCTGGATCGTCCTCTCGCCGATCCACTCCCTCATCGTCGGAAAATGACCAATCCATGCATATTTCTGTTCCCCCGTATTGGATGGGACTACCGTGGCAATTCTCTGATACTTCGGTGTTACTGCTTTAAATGCCTTATTATAGGCTGCTGAAAATCCAACATTCAGTGTTGCTAATGCCTGCTGATTTACTACCATCTTTTTTCCTCCTGCTTTCTACTGTTCTCTGATATCGACCGTTACAAAATCATCATCCACTTCCAGGATCGTTCCAGCCATGCTGGAGCCTGTGTCTGTGATCGTAACTTCCTGTGCACCGGACACATATGCTTTCTTCAGGATATCGGTCTGCTTGATGCTGCCATCATTCCCCATCACCACGCTTCCACGGTATACATTCACGTTTCTGGATCCATTCTTTCCATTCCGGTTATCTACATACTGCATTGCCATGCCTGCAACCTTCAACCCTGTTTTCTTGGATGCCAGGACTGCATAGCCATCTGCATTTAACGCCACCATGCAGGCGGTCTGCATTTCTTCCCCTTCTGCAACCGGAAGGACCATAATGCTGCTGTCCATTTTTCTTTCACCAATTCGAAACTCTTCCATCCTTCTTCCCCCCTTATTCTTCTGATCCTTTGATATCTTCCATGGATACTCCAAGATTCTTAAGAATCTTCGGATCCAGTTCTGTATCCGTTTCCTCTTTCTGGTATCCTGCGGATCCTGTCTTTCCAATCGGAACGACCGCCGGGGCTTTGGCTACAAATGCCTGAAACCCCTCGGCATCTTTAAGAGCATATTCTTTCGCCCATGTTTTCTGTGCTGCAGATATCTTTCCCTGCTTCAGTGCCATGGTCACAAGTTCTTCTGCATCCCTTTCATCCATCCTCCGTTTCAGTTCCAGGATCATTTCATCTTTTGTTTTGTCCGCGGTTCCTTTCAGTTCCATGATCTTTGCCGCAACATCTTCTGTCTTTGCATCTGCCTTCAGTTCCAGCAGATCCATAATGGTCTTATTGGCTACCACTTCTTCTGCCTTTTCCTGTTTTTTCAATTCCTGGATTGCCTTTTCCACATCTGTCTCTGTCGCATCCTCTGGCAGTCCCAACAATGCCACAATCTTTTTCAGTTCCATGCTGTTTCCTCCTTCTGCCCCAGCCGGGCTGCTGATATCTATACTGTTCACTAATGCAAACATCCCATCAATAGCTGGCGTATTGGTCAACGCCACACTATGCAAGGCTACTGCCTTTCCATCGCTCTTCCGGCAGATCACTACCGGGGACAGATATTTATATTCCTTGTTCTCCAGATACTGCTTTGCTTTCGCGGTCCATTCCACCTGTGCCGCGATCGCATCTTTCGTTTTGACAATTTTCTTGATCCAGCCACCGGCAGGAGCCTGTATATCTTTCAATGTCTGATGTTCATAATCAATGACAAGGTCAAGCCCCCTGCTTTCAAAATGACGGCTGATCAGGTCAAAGCTCTCATCATCCACAATAAAATCACCTTTCTGGCTGTGGACTGTTCCAAGGGGTAAGATCTTGATCTCGTCCGGTGCTTCCGAAACGTTCACCCCTTCCAGAGCATACATGATCTGATTCCCTGTACTCTTCTCTGTTTTCATACCGCACCTGATAGCGTTATAACGCGTTATAACACTATCATCTTCCTTTCCTGCTCCCATTCTTCCATCTGTAGTGTTTTTTAGAATCTGGGGCATTTTACGCTTTCTTTTTTCAAACACCTTTCTTACCGGTGTACTCAGCACCGTAAGGTCTGGTTCCCATACCTGTTTTGCAGGATTCATTGCAAAACCTTTGTCCGGTCTGCTTTCCAGGATCTCTCCTGTTTCCCGGTCTACTTTCCTTGGCGGCTTTGTTTCCACTGTCAGACCACGTTCTTTTACCTGCCGTTCGCTCAGCGAAACCACACTGCACCTGCACCGGAAACCATTCGGCGGATACCATACATCCCATATGGGATCATCTGCCCGGTACACTTTGCCATGCATCTGAGCATGTTCTTCCCTGACATTTCCATCTGCTGCCGTACGATACTGCCAGAATGGCCTGAGCTTCATGACGGTATCCTCTGTCATGCTCTTATAGTGCCCCGCATTATATGCCGTCTGCAGATTTGTCCGGAATATCACATCTGCTTTAAAAGGATTTACCCCTTCGTATCCTTTTTCTTCCAGAAACGCGTTCATCTTTTTTTGAAACTCTTCTTTTGTACTTCCAAGTTCAACTGCTTCAGTAAGTGCCTGCAAAAAGCTGTCCAGCACTTCTGCCTTGGTATATCCTGATACCATAAATGCCTTTGCACGGCTCGCCTCATCCATTTTCAGGAACTCTTCTTTTGAAACACTTTTCTTTTGCTTCAGGAACTCCACAGCCGCTTGAAATACAAAGCTTCCAGTCATACCATATTGAACATCCATCTACTGCTGGCTCCTTCCTATCATCTCAGAAAGATCCATGCCCTGTCTGAGTATCTCCTCAAGATCACCCTCATCCATCTCATCGTACAGCCGCTGGAGATTCCCTTCCTTGTCAAGCTGCTCTTTCAAGATCCTCAGGTCTGCTGATCCATCCAGCATCGTCTGGATTGGTTCCAGCATCCTCTTTAATATTGGTCCTGCTCTTTCACAGGATTCCTGTACGATCCTGTCAACCTGCTTCTGTTCTTCCTCCATCTGCACCCTGTCCTTCCGTCAGTTCTTCCATCTTTTTCTGCACTGCTTCCAGCACTGCCTCACCTTTTTCCGGTTTTGGGATTGAAAACTTCTTGTATACATGATCTACTGGAATCGAGAGCCCCATTTCACAGATCAGCGTTTTATAGATCTCCGCTGTGACTTTCAGGTCATCCGTCTCATTACTGTTGAATACAAACAGCGGTATCTTTGCATCCGGACCAAAGTTATATAAAACAAGCGGCTGTATGATATCTTTACGGATCGTTTCTGCAAGACTCTTAGCATCCGCAACCGTCAGGTCATGCCTGACTTCATTGTGGACTTTCCCCTGGGCATATGATCCACCTCCGGAGTCAGAACTTAATGTCTGGCCAAGGATCGCCTTGCTCATCTGCTCATCTGCATAGCGGGCAAATTTTTCAAAGATATCTGCTGATGTGGTCTTATTAGACTCAATGATGCTGATGTCCGCGGATGTCGGAATGATCCCGGCCGCATCCGTCCCCATCGTATAGATAGCATCCATCAGCTGCTTCCTGTCTTCTTTACTTGCAGATGCATCATACTTTCCAAGCCTCAACGGCATTCCGTACACTTCTGAAAATGCCACCCAGTCTTTTAAATCAAAATTCTTGAACATGTACATCCATGCTATGATCCGCATAACTCCAGCTCTCGACTCATGACCGCTTTTCGCTTTATATTTGTGGACAACAAATTTATTTTCCGGAAGTTCGATCCCTTCTGGAAAGTCCCGTGTCGTGATCTTCAGGACTTCTTTTTCAAAATCCCATACCAGCTTTTTGGGATGGATCCATTCCAGCGACCGGATAATATCATACCCTTCTGCATCCACATCCCATTCTATTTCCAACACGCTTATGCCTTTTCCGATTGCATCCAGCATGTCAAACATGGCAGCGTCAAACCCTTCCAGTGCGGTAAGCTGTTCACTCACAAACTCGGATATAGCCTGGTCTTCCGGCTCCTTTGTGGATGGCTGCACCTCCCACTCAAGTCCGGTGACTGCCAATTTTCTTGTCTGCATCTGTGAAAACAGGTGTGGATCCTTCTCTTCCATCTCCTCAAAAAGCTCCATCTGTCTCCGCACATTCCCGTCATTTGCTTCCCTCAGGATACTGGCAAGCCGTACCGGATTCAGACCGACCGATGGATACGTGGAAAAACGGTCATTGACATCCCTGGCTGCTATCCGTACACGGACAGGCTCATCCATCCCCGTATCTGCAACCGGATCAAATGCTGCTGCTTTCCTTTTTTTCTTTCCCATCAAAAAGCTCCTTTCCGGAATCTTGCCCTCCTGCGGATCAGCGTCTCATACTTGGTCTTTTTTGCCTGCCCCTTAATGCCCATGGCAAGCTTGACCGCCATCTGCAGACAGTCAGGGGCATCATCATTTCTCCCCATCGGGTATTCATTGAGCTGTGTCAGCAGTGCCTTATGTTTTCTGTTAAACTTGATATATTTATTCTTAATTAATGGCTGCAGTGATTCGATCCGCAGCTGTTTATTCTGCAGGGACTGTATCTCCTCGATCGGGATATACTCGCCCTGTTCCCTCGATTTCTCTGCCATAACCGTCTTAAAGAAATACTGGAACTGTACCGTTTCTACCCCAAACTTGTAATACCCTTTTTTAAGATCCCTCTTGAACCTTCTCTGTGTATCAATCACATCCTGTATGATCACATCCGGTGTCCGCTTTTCAACGCTTGCTTCCAAAACGTACATATAACCTGTTGTCAGGCTCACCGCTAAAGATATGATCGCGGATGTATCTGATTTTTTATTTTTTCCAAGCGAGGGATCATTTGATCCTACGATCACAAAATCCGGATCCGTAAAATCCACCAGGTCTTCCTCATAATAGTCATACCATTCTTCGTTAAACGTAGCGGAATCCGGATCGATCGGTTCGTTCATCATCTCACTGTTGAACGATGCGATCCCTTCATCGATCCGCATTTTCATCAGATCATAATACGACCACTTTTCTTCCCATAATACACAAGTCCCTTCCAGCATTTCCTGTTTATGCTGCTGGAAGAACCGGTCTGCATCTTCTGCATGGGTATCATTGAACAGATTTGTATATATGCTCTCCCATTCATCCCAAAGCTGCTGGTTCTTTGCCCAGGATTCAATGGACCGGTATGTCTTGGAACGGTAACCGGTATTTTTTAATGTGTTCGCAAGCAGGGAATCGTAATGCAGGACCGTACCGATGTACATGATATCCGTATAGGTATCGCCGCATTTGGAAACGGCTTTTTTAAACCAACTGTCAAGCTTCCTTCTCTGCTCCGGTGTGTTGACATTTTCATCATTCTCAATGTCATCCAGTACCAACAGGTCCGGCCGCCAGTTCCGGTGCCGCCGTCCTCGGATCTTCTTCCCGGATCCCAGTGCTTCCACTTTGATGTCCGTATTCGTCAGCAGGGTTTTTGTATTCCAGGCTTTTTCCCCTTTCAGATATCCAAAATCCTGGATGATGTTATAATTTTCTTCCAGTTCGTTCCGGATATCTTCCAGGAAGCCTTCTGCCTGATCGGAGCTGTCCGATATGATGATCAGATAATGTTTATACCGGTATAGCACTGCATGCATGGAATCCTTAAACGTAAAATTTGTTGACTTTGCATGTCCTCTCGGTGCCGCAAGTACATTCCGGCTTCCCTTAAGACGGTCTATGCCATTTCCTTTTTCAAGCGGGTTCCTGCCTTTCATAACCCCCTGTTCCCATATGGCATCCAGTTCCTCATGAAATGCAGGTGATTTCCGCACAAAGTAATGCGGCAGGTAGGCACGCCCAAAATACGACAGATCGAAAGCAGCCAGTTCTTTTCGCAGGCCTTTTTCCCCTGTTATGTTTTCCCATGAAAGATACCTTGACTGCAGTTCTTTCCTCTTCGACAGATTGTCATTTTTTCTGAGGACATACTCGCAAAAAAGGGATCTCTGATACTCTTCATTGTCTTTTACTGCCGTTTCTTCCTCTTCATCCAGTTCCCGGATCCAGTTATCAATATCAATCATCCTGTATCATCCGTTCCTTTGCCCGGTTTAATATTTCTTTCAAAGCTTCTACAGAACGCTCATCCTGCTTAATGACTTTCAGGATCTCCTGCTCCATTTCCTTGAATGCAAGATCTGCTTTTTTCTGCATCTCCTGCTTTGCCTTATCTTTATATACTTTTGTCCGGCTCAGGGAGGCCAAAAGCCTTCCTGCCTTGTCCAGTGGCATCTGGTCAAACTCTTCTTCTGCCGTTGCCATCTTATTGATCAGGCCATCCATCAGCATCCTCATACCTGCTTCCGTATAGTCTGCATCCGGGTTCTGTTTTACTACCTGAACAAGCTTTTCTGTCTGCTGCTGTGCCTCCAGCAGCCTCTGCATGGCAGAATTCGACCGCATCGCATAACGTCCTACACTGCTTTTGCTGATCTCATATCCCTGACTTTTCAGGAACACACTGATGTCCTGATAGGTATTGGATGTGTCTGCCAGCATCACATCCACATTCGTGCGTACGATCTCCGGCAGTTCATCGATCTTAGAGCTGATCCGGGTCTTTTTTCTCTGCTTTCCCATCAGATATCCACTCCCGGATCCTCAACCGTTCCCTCTGCAAGATCCACACCCTTTTTCGTCAGGCGGATCACTGCATCATTGGCATAGGCATTGTATGCGGTCACTTTTCCATCCGTAAATTCGATATATCCTGCATCCAGAAGATAATCCAGATATTTGCTGATGTCCGGTGATACCACAAGACCTGCCGCGATCATCGCATTGCTCACCTGTCTTGTCAGTGCCGAATTATTGTAACCCTTCACCAGACACCGGATGATATATCCCCGGATTGCTTTATTCTGTCTTACCTGTGCTTTTTCTCTCTCATCCACTCTTGTCCACCTCATTCCTTCCTGCTGGATGATGCCATAAGAAGCTTGTCAATTTTCGAATCGATGCTCTTCATCCGGTCTTCTACTCCATTCATGCTGCGGAAAAAATCTTCACGCAGCACAAATGTGGTGGCAAAATCACCTTTTACATTATTCAGATCCTGTGTAAGCGACTCGATCCTTGCGTTCGTCTCATTTTCCAACTTGTCAATCCGTTTGTTCGTGCTCTCGTTATTTTTTTCGATGCTTGTCTTGATGTCGTTAAACTGTGCCTTTGCCAGGAATGTCAGCAGGGAAAAACCTACCCCAAGCACTATGGACAATGTGATGATCTGCTCCATAGTCATTCCTTCCCATTTACGAACCGTTCTTTTAATTCATAAAACTTTTCCCATCCGTCCATGCTCACAAGGGCAACGATAAATGCCGCAATAAACGATGCGAAGACCATGAACCAGTCCAGGGCGATCTTGTAATATTTTGCCAGCCCTGCAAATCCAACCGGACATAAGACCAGCGACAGAACGATCACTACTACAGCTGTCGGTACATGCTTATCCAGCCATGTGATATGTTTCAGTACCTCCGTGATACAGGATACAAGAAATGCCATCACCCCGATGAACATCACTGCATATGCCCCATTTTTCAAAAAAATCTCCATGATAAAATCCATTCCTTTCCCTCCTTCTCAAATTAAACAAGAGCATGACTGCAAGTCATGCTCTAAGGGTATCACAGGCATTTCAAAAACATCATACCAAGCGGTTTCTGAAAATGTTTGTTCTATATTTTTTATATTTTTTGACATTTTTTTTGAGAAAAATATGCTTTTTTTGCTTGACTAGCACGTTATAACGTGCTATAATATAGACATCTTAAGAGAAAGGAGGAAAACATATGGATGAGATAATAAAAATACTCACTATCATCTGGTTAACTTTTCAGATCGTTGACAAGCTTTCAGATTGGTTAGACCAGTAATAGTGAGCATCACACAGGGGGCGAAAGCCCCCGCCCTTTAAGGGCAACATCATCATACCATATGCAGGGAAAAAATGAAAGACATCTTTACAACATTGCTGATCGTTTTTATGGTGCTGAAACTGATCGACTTTCACGCACTGGGGATCCTCGATATCATGATTATCATCCTCGCAGTCCTCTTTGCCGTGATATCCATTTTAGACTTTTTAAAGGAGCGTAAAAAATGAACCTGAAAAAAATCCGCATCGAAAAAGGTCTCTCCGTACCGGCACTCGTGGAATTGAGCGGTGTACCTCGCCGGACGATACAGGACATCGAAAAAAATGATACCTGCAAAGTAGAGACCGCCATCAAACTGGCTGACGCACTGGAAGTGACACTTGACGAACTCTGCCGCTGATCCACAAGCATCCGAAAGCCCCGGCACAAAATGCCGGGGCTTTCCTTTGTTCTGATCACAGGTCAAACAGGCTCATCTGTCCGGCGATCGGTTCATCTTTCAATATGTTTCCGATCTGTGTTGTCGTAAGGTTGTATCTTTCTGCCAGCTCCTTGATATTATAACCATCGTATTCCCTCTTTATGATCCGGTTTCTTGCCGGAGCAAGGATGCTTTCCACCTTAGGGAAATACAGCTTATCCCCCTTGGCATATTCCGACATTTCAATAAAACACTCGATACCCATGATCCCTACAATATCCCGGTACTTTTCGGATATATCTTCCTCTTTTATTTCCTCCAGAAGCCGCCTTTTCATATTCCTATCCATTACCGGATCCTCTCCTATCTCTTTATTGTCTCACGGTATATCCAAGACAGATCCATCCCGCCCCGGACTTCAGGCGGCCCCATCCGTTTCTTTCCTCTGTGATCGTGTAACACTTTTTCGCACCTTTCGGTTCACGGATGCTTCCGGTGATCTCATAACCTTTTCCCGGACCTTTGCGGATGTTCAGCCAGTCACATGTGGTCTTGATCAGATATGTCCCCTTTTTGTCCTCTGCCACTACCGGCACCGATTCTCCTGTTCCTGTCAATACCTCCAAGATTGCCTGGGCGGTTGCCTGTACCATCTCATTTTCATGGGCTGTGAAAAATCCCATATCATCACCGTCATCAATAAATGCGATCTCATGCAGGAAATACAGTACACCTGCCGTCTGACATCGGTTCAGGTTCAAAAGCCCGGTTGAATCTGCAATCGTCCACTTTTTAAACCCGATTCCCACAAGGTTGTCCACAATCTTCTGAGCAATCGGCGTGCATCCGTTTGATGGATGTTTATAACCTCCTGTCCCTGTAAAGCTTCCATCGCCATTTTCATCCTTCTTAACTTTTGCGTTCAGATGGGCTTCATACACAAAGTCATATTTTGCATAATCCGGTACATTTCCGGCACAGCTTTCACTGTAACAGTTCTTATTGACATCATACAATGTAACGCTCACCTTTTTCCCAAGTGCTGTTTTCAGCTTTTTTACCCATTGTCTTGTATAGGTTGCTTCCTGTCCCCATTTACTGCAGGCCCCCGGATCATAACTTCCATCATGGTTTTTGCCATGTCCTGCAATCAGCAGTATCTTTTTTTTCTTCACTGCCATGTTATCACTCCTTTTCATAATCCAATTTGATCGACAGTTTACTTTCTACCAGGATACATTTTTTCAGCTCCCGCATGCTCGCATCCAGCATGTCATCCGGAAGGAATATCCGGATCAGTTCCCCATTCTTGATCCTGTGTATATGCCATAACTCCACATCCCAGTCATCCTCCACTTTGAATACCGCACACAGCGTTTTCCTGTCTGCTTCATAATCCCCTTTCAGACGTTTGAGCAAGGTCTTCTTCTGCTTTGCATCCGGAAGGATGTGCATCTGATCCAGGAACTCTTCCAGATCATACTCATATGTATAATCATCACAGAAGAGAGCTTTCAGCATACGTTCAAATGCAGGCGTGCATTTATATTTTGTCTCTGTTGTTTCCTTTACGTGCATCTTATAGACACCTTCTGTCACGCACACTTTCAATCGGTCCGGGTTCAAAATATCCAGGCTCTTACTGTCCGTAACGGAGACCGTACCCTCATCTCCAAAGAATCTCATATACTGTTTATTCCTGTCTTCCATAATGCCAATACCTCTTGCCTGCAGCTCTGCCTGATATGCTGCAATGCTCTTGCTGGTGTTCAGCCGGAGCTGGTCCAGATGGATCAGCTCATCTACAAGCTGGCTGCTTGTTTTCTGTTTCAGTTCATTCATGGTATGCCTCCTTGATCCTTTCCATACATTCCCGGCAGATCCCTCTGCCTTTCATCAACGTTACATTCTCGGTTGTCTCACAGAAAATACATCTTGGCTGATACGGACGGATCACGATCGTTCCATCCTTTTCTGCACAGACCTCCACTGCGTCCCTCGGTTCTATCCCCAGCTCTCTCCGCATCGCTGCCGGGATACTGACCGATCCATGGCTTGTGATTTTCTTATAATTTCTTTGCATATCTTTCTCCTATTCCCCTTTCTGCAGATCCATCATGGCTGCTTCATAGATATCCCACATATGGTCCTTTACCGCATCCAGATCCGCCCCATGCTCCATGGCTGCTTTCCCACATAGAACCTGCAGGACACCACACATGGCACACATCTGTTCAAACGTCATGTTCACCGTTTCCAGGAACACTTTTCCTTCTTTGCTTTTTAATGTCAGACTGCTCTCCAGATCCGTTCCCATCCTGTTTCTTCCTTTCCACCATGCTCTTCAATGCCTCGATCAGGCTGGAACACTGGCGGTAATCCAGCCACTCTACCCGGCTTACCTGGAACATCTTCTGACACAGTCCATTTACTCTTGCTGCTTTCTCCCATCCAAGTTCCTGTGTCAGCTTGTAGATCTTCTTCCTCTGGTTTTCTGTCGCTGGATTTCCACCCCGAAGTTTCCTCTTTGCGGAATCCCGGAGTTTTCCAAGTTCCATGATGCAGCTCTTCAACTCACGATAATTCAGTTCACGGATGCTGTCTTTTCCTGTGTGTGCCATCACCACAAGATGCAATTCTTCATCTGAAAGTTTCAACTCCGGGGATTTTGCAATCCCCCAGAGTTTTTTGATGATCGGTTTTGTGTCTGCTTTCGCTGCCATATTCAAACTCCTTCTCTGACCGCCTTGCCCAAACAATAAGTTCTGTTTCTTCTGGTTGCCGGGATTGTTTCGGTATGTACGGAAACGTCCGTATAATTTGGTGCTTCCTGCATTGCTCCATAGATTGCCTGCATGATCTGGCGTGCTGCTTTCTCTTCATGTCTTCCATTGATGGTGATCTCAACCTTCTTCATTCCCATGTCCCTCCTTATAACATCATCATGCCGGATGCTTCCTGCACTGTTTTTAAGGTAACTGTATACTCACCATGAGCCTTAAGCACTCTCAGGATATTGTTTATCGTACGATCCAGAAGACGAAAGCATCCACTTCTCGCTGAAAATGCTCTCATAGCAAGCTCACCCGCCGCATCTTCCTCAATATCCCATCCTTTCAGATATTCTTTCAACTCGGCAGCAGTCAGTCCTTTCAGTTTGTAGCAGAAGTCAATACGGTTTGCAAAACGTTCGAGTACAGTCTTGATATCACTTTCAAGTTTTGGCTCTCCTGCAATGACAATACCAACTTCCGACTGGTCAAAAATCCCTCTAAGGATCTCCATTTTAGCTGCCGTGTATTTATTGATCAGCTTATCTGCCTCATCCACAATGATCAGATAGCCGGTATTGATGTTAAGGAACTCTCTAATCCGGTTCACACGCTTCCAGATTGTCCCACTTGTTGCTTTCGGCATACCCAGCCCCATCTCCAGGGCATCTACCAGATCTCTGCAGCTCATCGTATCATCACATTCCATATAGGCAACTCTTGGCATCTTTGCATACTGTTTCAATGCATAGGTCTTTCCATATCCACTTTTTCCGATGATGATCCCAAGTCCCATATCATCCTGGCAGGACTGGCACACGGAAAGAACTCCGAGATAATCCGCTGATTCCAGCACTTTTTTCTTTTCCGGAAAATGTTTCTTCAAAACCGTTTCCTGTTCTCCTGCCGGAGTTCCATTCTCTTCTCGCATCTTTTCCAGCGTCTTCACTGCCTGCGGATCATTCTCCAATGCTTCCTGATATTTAACCTCTGTGTCTTCCAAAAACTGTGTCAGGATCTTCTCGACTATCTCTGGATTGCTTCTGTACTTACCGGACAAATACTGGCTGATCATGGAACGGCTGCAGTGATATTCCACTCCGATCATCTGCTTAGTGATGCACAATATTCTCAAACGTTCATTTACTTTTACCGCAAGCGGTGTCAATGTTACAGCTTCATTTTTGATAGTTTCATTCATGGTGTTACCTTCCTTTCCTTTTTGACAATTATTTTGATATCCATTCCTTTTTGACACGCTACGCTTCCCGTGTCTGTCTCAGACGTTCCAGGGCTTTCTGTGCCTGACTGTTCATATATTCACAGTTCTGACGTTCCTGCATCTCCTGTCTCAGCTGCACCCCGGTCTGCCTCCAAGTTCTATCCTTCGGCATTTGCGTCACCTTGCTGTTCTTTTTTGATCCTTCCATCATCAGACTGACGGCTCCAATCACCTTATCTGCATTCTGCTGTCTGTCATTCAACTGTTCAAACGGAATACTTGCCTCTTCTGCAATCTTGCGGTCATGTCTGATCTGTGCATTCTGTTGTCTGCGGTGCTCCTTCAGCGTCTCATCTGATACCTTGCCGAACTGGAGCAGGTCGTAGCTCTGTGCGGAGCAGATCGGGCGTCCCTTCTTATCATAGACGTAGATCACGGATACATCATCCGGATCATACTTGATGTCCACCTTTTCACCAATATGGGCCATCAGATCCTGATCATTGTAATAGAATCCATTTCTCTCAATGCCAGTATTCCTTACCCTTACACTCTCTGACTTCATCATCAAGATAGTTGCCTGTGACTTAGGCGGCGGTGCCATCTCATAACGTTCGCCATATTCAAACAGTTCGCCTGGTCTGATGTACTTTTCTCCGAATTTTCGCAGCTCTGAATGCACATACTTTGCATATTTTTCCAATTTCCACTGCGTCCATTTTTCATAAAATTCTTCCAGACTCAGAAGCTTGCCCTGCTTTGCCATTTCTTTGATGTTCTTGTTCACCTTATCCGCTGTGAAAGATCCGGTAAGAGTCCCAGTGTAACTTGTCACCCACCTGGTAAACTTTCTACATACAGTTCCAAAGAATCTCTCGATCTGCCCTTTTGTCCACGGCTCATACGGCATTGATATATGTACATCTTCTATCCCAATAGATCGGTAAAAACCTCGTGCCATATCATCAAAAGCTACCGCAAAGTGTTTTTCCTTCTCTGCCTGATCGTGCCGATACTTCCGATCCACACCCAGCATTTCCTTGCTGGTGTAGTCTTTTCCATTATCAATGTACAGATACCGTGGAACACTTCCTGCATCGTGGTAAATCAGTTTCAGCAAACTGGCCTTCAGCGTCTGACTGTCCGCATCCTTACACATGACATCTCCCAGGATCATACGACTCCTTGTGTCAATCCAGCAGACCAGTTTCGGTCGAATCGGAATAATATTTCCGTTCGGTGCCTTATATGTAACCCAGCAGTCAAAAGTATGTTCATCACCCTGAATCATCTCCATCACCTGCAGCCCTGTTGTATCTCTCCTTCGCTTGCACATAACTTTATTTTTATATTCCTTTGTTCCGTTTGCTACCAAGAAGTGAGCATTTTTCATTCCCTCATCCTGCATAATATGGTTGATATATCTTACTACTGTCTGATACGAAGGCATCTTTTTCCATTTCTTCAGCTCGGCAATAACCTCAAGTTGTTCATACAACATCTGCTTTGTTCCACGATTTCCTGCAAAATTTTTATCAAACCATATATTTTTGATTGTCTGCTGAACTTCCAGGGACATAGATGGAAACTTTCCAACATCTTTCGGCTTTCTGCACAAACACAAAACTCTGAAATACTCATAAGAGCATCCATCCTCTTTTTCTTTTTTCACCTGCCAGAACAGAGCTTCATTATAAGATTTAATCAGTCGGTAAAGAGTTCGATACCCTTTTCCCAGATGTTCCTGTGCATAAGCTTCCGCATAGGCTGTAACTTCCCCGTACATCCCAGCAGTTTCTTTCAAATATTGTCTGATTACATTTCCAAGTTCCATTGCTTTGTAAAAGCGTTCCTTGTACTGTTCCATGTACCAGTCAATATCTGTGTCCACATACCAGGGCTGTTCTTTCTTCTGTTCTTCCTGGATGTCGCTGCTGTCTGCTGCAAGGGCTTTCAGCCTTTCTTGTTCCCGGTAGGCATTGCGTGCCTGCTTTGAGAGGGAATTGACTTTTACAAGTATGATGTCCTTCCCGCCACTTTCCCTTGTCTCGTTCTTGGTCTTCAGCTTTCCACGCCTTGTCCTGGATTTCAGTGTATTGTAACTTACACCCTCTAGTCTTGCCGCTTCTTCCAAGGTGATATATGCTTCTGTTGCTCCCATGTTCACCCTCCTATGCTGACACCCGGTATCTCTCTGGATCCAGGTCCAGAACTATGCAGATAGCAGTTAGGTATTTTTCTCCGCTCTTCCCGCCTCGCATGATACGGCTGAGGTAGCTCTTCGATGTTCCAACTCTCTCTGCCAGTTCCACCTGACTCATATCCTTATCAGCTAGTTTCTTTTTTATATCCTTTCCCAGCGGCGTCAGTTTGTTCTTCTGTTCCGCCATATAATCACCCTCTTTTATGAAAAATATTTTTATGTTATACTCTTTAAAAAAGGAGTTTTTCAAAATGCCACGAATCAAATATGATACCACTCATCCGTATGCACAAACTATCCGTTCTATCGCATGCTTGAAACAGCCTTGTATGGATGTTATCCATGATTTCAAAGTAATCTATCCATTCTTATATGAATGGTTTCAGGATGACCTGACTCCAGAATATACACAGATTTTTATGGACAAATACAATGAAATAAAGGATATTCCTGTCAATCTTTCCAATAGAAGCAGACTGTATGTTATAACTGGTATGAGTTATGTTCCATTAGCCCTTTTCGACATGGATGAATCTATTCTTAACAACATTCAGCGTAGTGTTGACAATTTCCCTTATGTATTGCCTGATCCAGATTACTGTATCTGTGATGCAGGCTGTGATCCTTCTCATTCTATCTCCCTTTTTATTTTCAAAGGAAATGAATTGGCATTTAGCTGTGATCGCATTCCTATCATCCTGCTGATTCATCTTTTGCAGGCATTTCCAAAAGAAAACCAAATCAATACTAGCGGTACACGTCAGGCTTTTTATGCCGCTCCAAGGCGAAATCCTGAACGTTATTAATTCATTCCAGAGCGTCCTCGTCTTCTACTGGGACGCTCTGCATAACTGCAAAAGTAAAGCAACCTAATTCATCCTTACTGAAACTAAATGGTGTATTTTCAGGAATATTCCGAATCCAAGATATCATTTTCTCATAAGACTCTTTACTGTCATCCTCTGCCTGCTTAAGCAATGAAAAAAACAAATCTTTCATCATTTCATACATGTGCCACATACTCATATAACTGCTTCTACTCATCGTCCTAGTTTGTCTCTTTTTTCGGACATCATTCTTTACTTCTTGACTCATTTCAGTTTTAAGATCCAGACGATTACGATAAGCATAATAAATTTTATTAAGTACTTCTTCCATACAAACATAATCATTATATGTATTATGTTTAGCAACGTCTTCGTCCGAATGTGTTTCTAAATACTCCTCCGCAGCATTATGACTCATCATTGCAGCCAAATTAATTGCTCCAATTTCAGTTTCATTTAATGCTATTTCAAGCTTCATTTATCACATACTCCTTTCACTCGAATCTACCTTATACAACCTCCGGATTTTCGGCCTGCCTCCAATCTTTTTCAGAGACATCCGACTAACTACTTCCAGATACTCTGGCGTGTTTTTGACGATAAGCCAGTTATCCGGCTGCAGTCCATGTGACCTCATAATTAGCTTCTGCTGCAATGTTGGTCTCTTGCCGTTTTTCATGTCCTTCTCCTTTCATTATTCTTCTTAATTAGAGCACTTCCCCTTCAGATCGGGGCGGTTTCCACGAATGTGAGAAAATAAGAAAATTTAGATGTTTTCTTGAAGTGTTTATGTTATAGTTGGGTTGGTAAATTTGTTTCCCTAGCACTATATTATCTCTAATATTAGAGTATGTCAAGTAGATACCTCCAATTTTAGAAAATATTTGTGTTTATTCTTTTTAATTAAAGAAAATGCTAGGAGTTAGGAGGATTTATGAATAACGTGGAAATAGGAAAAAGAATAAAACAGCGAAGGCTAGAATTAGGCTACACACAATCGTTTATTTACAACAAAACAGGAATATCAACAGGAAATTTGAGTGGAATTGAAAAAGGTTCTTCTGCACCATCTGCTTCTGCTTTGTGTGAACTTTCTCAAATATTAGAATGTAGTGTGGATTACATTCTTTTTGGAAATTCTTCAAAATCAGAGAATATATATTCTTCTAATATCGAAGAATCTCTTTCTCCACTTCAAGAAATGATTCTTTCATCTTTAAAAGAATTAGATCCTTTAGATCAAGAGGAAATACTTGATATTATAGAAATGAAGATTCGCAGAAAGAAACGTCTCGCAAGATCGTTAAATTTAGAGGACACATCAACATCTGAAACTGCATAATTTTTTCATCCTCTTAGGGTAAACTTGTTTTCCTTTTTTGCACCTTTGATCTGATCCTGAAAAACTGCTGTATAAACGCCGAAAAGCCTTGTTTTAAGCCAAAGGTGCAGGTTTCTTTTGTAGTGTGCTTTTTGCACCTTTGCACTTGTGACGTTTTTTACAGATGCCCGCTCTCGTTTTCGCGGTTTTCTTCTGATCTGTGACGCGACTTGTAACGCGAGGAAACGCCCATTTTACGCGATTTTCTTGAACTATTTGCAGAAATAAAAATAACGCTATAACGCGGAATTATAACGTTACAATCATTGCCCCGTAACATCGGGCATGTTAAAATAATCTTGGTGATTGAATCACCTTCCTTTATTCATTCCAACTTAAGAAAATAGCTGGAAAGCCGCATAAACAGTGACTTTCCAGCTATTTTTGTGGATAATGTGGATAACTTTTCTTTTTGTTCCTAAAAATTGCCATTTTTCTCAAAATAAGTGTCAAACCTCATCCTAACTCTCTTTATAAACTCGCCAAATCCCTTGATTTTTCGGTACTTCCCAGCGTTTCCCACCATCTATCACCTTATCTCTTTTTTTCACATACCTTTGACATTTATTCTGTTAGAGTACAGCAAGGATTATCTATCGCACAATACTGTCACTACCGATTGGGTAAAAAGGAACTGGGCTATTATGTCCCCTGCTGTTAAAGCCCACCGTAAATATCTGGTTGACGATATCCACCACGCTAGAATTATTGAGGATAAAGAGGCTCTTGCAAAATTACGTGCTGAATATGACATTTTAGCTCCTTATATTGACTTATTTAAAAAGTTCCCAAATTTTATCCAATGAGACGTGGAAATCTGTGCCGTTTCGGATTCGCTCTACAACACGTTTTTGTCTGTCTGTTAATGGCTCTTTATAGCCGTGGTCTTTGATTATAAATGCCGCCATCTGTCTTATTTTCCTGGCAGCATCCACTTTATAGTCCCTGACTGTCCATTCTTCTTCAGGTTTAGGATTGCGGAAATTCTGAAAGATGTAACCGAAATACTCCGTAAACGGCACATCCTTTGGGATTTCCTCACCTATATGTTTATACTTTTGGAGACAATCTAAATGCCGCCACATGTCCTTATCATATTGCTCAAGCTCTTTTTCCAGTTCTTTTAACTCGGCATCTGATAAATCGTCTATTTCTCTTCGGTTGTCGATTATTTGGATGGGTGGTTCTGCCACGACTTCTGTGTTACTTGTATCTAATTTCTTATTTTCTTTCATTGTTTGATCCTCTCTTTTTTGTTTTTTGCCTTTTTATGTTTTGGGAGAATCATTTTTGGGAAATTGGTTTTGGAAAAATCGCTGTTAAGGCTGCTCTATGATAACAAAAAAGACCTTGCGGATCTGATTTCTCAGATCTACAAGGTCAATTCTTATGTTTGGGCAATTATTCTGTTGGATGGGCGTTTTGCCCCTTAACAGGATATTTTACTTTGCCTGTTGACAACGCTTTAGTTCTTTTCATTAATATAGGAAATAAGGCCTTCTGCTTTGATGATCTTCTGCATAAACTCCGGGAACGCCTGTCCTTTAAACTCGGTTCCTTTTGTGCGATTGTAGATCATGCCGCTGTCAAAATCTACTTCTACATCATCGCCGTCCTCGATGCCTTTGGATGCTTCCGGACACTCGATGATCGGCAGTCCGATGTTGATCGCATTGCGGTAGAAAATACGTGCAAAGGTCTCTGCGATGACACAGCTTACACCTGCTGCCTTGATGGCGATCGGTGCATGTTCTCTGGAAGATCCGCAGCCGAAATTTTTCTCAGCTACAATGATATCTCCCTTATGAACTTTGTTTACAAACTCTTTATCAATATCTTCCATGCAGTGTGTTGCCAGTTCTGCCGGATCGGAAGAATTCAGATATCTTGCCGGAATGATAACATCGGTATCTACATTGTTTCCATATTTAAATACTTTACCATGTGCTTTCATCTTATCTTCCTCCTATAATCCAAGCTCTGCCGGTGCGGAAATCTTTCCGGTCACTGCACTTGCTGCTGCAACTGCCGGGCTTGCCAGATATACTTCTGATTTTACATGTCCCATACGGCCCACGAAGTTACGGTTGGTAGTGGAGATACAACGCTCGCCCTCTGCCAAGATACCCATGTAGCCGCCAAGGCATGGTCCGCAGGTTGGTGTGCTGACAACTGCTCCTGCTTCGATGAAGATTTCCAGCAGTCCTTCTCTCATAGCCTGCAGATAAATCTGCTGTGTTGCCGGGATCACGATACAGCGGACACCTTTTTTCACTTTGCGTCCTTTTAAAATCTCTGCTGCACAACGCAGATCTTCGATACGTCCGTTTGTACAGGAACCGATCACAGACTGATCGATCACAACATCTTCTGTGATCTCATCGATGGTCCTGGTGTTTTCCGGAAGATGCGGGAATGCTACGGTTGATTTCAGAGTGCTGAGGTCAATGGTATATTCCTGTTCGTATACGGCATCTTCATCTGCTTCATAGACTTTATATGGACGTTTGGAATGTTCTTTCATATATGCAACAGTCAGGTCATCTACCGGGAAGATACCGTTCTTGCCACCGGCTTCGATCGCCATGTTTGCAATCGTGAAACGGTCATCCATGCTCAGGTATTTGATTCCTTCACCAACAAATTCCATGGATTTGTAAAGAGCTCCGTCCACACCGATCAGTCCGATGATGTGCAGGATCACATCTTTGCCGCTTACCCATTTTGCCGGTTTGCCGACCAGGTTAAATTTAATTGCAGACGGTACTTTAAACCATGCTTTTCCGGTTACCATACCGGCTGCCATGTCGGTACTTCCAACACCGGTGGAGAATGCTCCCAGTGCTCCGTATGTACAGGTATGAGAATCTGCACCAATGATCACATCTCCTGCCACGGTCAGTCCTTTTTCCGGAAGCAGTGCGTGTTCGATTCCCATCTCTCCTACGTCAAAATAATTGGTGATCTCATTTTTACAGGCAAATTCACGTACACATTTGCAGTGTTCTGCTGATTTGATATCTTTATTCGGGATAAAATGATCCATTACCAGTGCGATCTTATCCTTGTCAAATACTTCCTGTTTTTTAAACTTGTCCATCTCATGAATGGCAACCGGGGAAGTAATATCATTTCCCAGGACCAGATCCAGATCTGCCTCGATCAGCTGACCGGCTTCTACACTTGGTAATCCTGCATGAGCTGCAAGAATTTTCTGTGTCATCGTCATTCCCATGTCTTGTTTCCTCCTCATTCTCGTGTTTCATGCAGAAACTTTTCTTTCTGCATACTCTGGCATTGAAATACCGCCTTTTGCGGATTTTAAACCTGTTTTTTATCATAGCATAAATATTGGTAAATTACAACAAAACTGCCGTGTATTTTATGGGCAAAACTTTTATCTGTAAAAAAGATGCCACCCGTTATTACAGGTGACACCTCTCTTCTATACTTATCTTAAAACATCTGCAAATGCTCTGTCTAAAAAGACACCACAAACATCTTATTTATTGCTCAGGAATTCATGGATACCTTTTGCTGCTGCTTTACCTGCACCCATAGCCAGGATAACGGTAGCTGCTCCGGTAACGGCATCTCCACCTGCGTATACACCATCTTT
>OGHK01000616.1_pt1 | contig 36114 bp, 32 predicted proteins | sample 1571411 | NCBI WGS metagenome assembly OGHK01 (sample SAMEA2582043, study PRJEB24529) | metagenome | biome: Human gut stool | place: China | collected 2011 | reverse complement strand
ACCCGCCCCGATATGAGCATAAAAGTGGGATGATAATCCCACGATATGCGAATACCGGAGAGGATTGTGGGAGTGCGATGCACGGAACAATCCGTAGGCATCATAGTTGAGGACTTTTGACACTCACATCATTTTATCTCAAACAAATGCAACTGCTGTTTTTTCATTTATAGAATAAAAAAAGAAGCCGAAAATCTTTCCAGATTTTTCGACTCGCCCCTGCCAAGGAATCGATGCGACAGGATTTGAACCTGCGACCTCTACGTCCCGAACGTAGCGCTCTACCAAGCTGAGCCACGCATCGTTTTCTGTTTTATTTTCTGCTGTTTTCGTCAGCTCCATTAATATATCATCTTTCTTTTCAAAATGCAAGTGTTTTTTTTAATTTTTTTATTTTTTCTTTGCTTTTACCACACCTTTGGAAGATACCGTTGCTACTCACTGCCGAAGAAAAATATTTCAACTCTTTATTGCAGTAAAGCTGCTGATTTTTGAAAGCAAAAAGATCCACAGAGCAGTTTTTACACTGTCTGTGGATCTTCTGTTATTTTTTAAGGTGATGTGTGATAGGATTTTTGTGTTTTCATTACTTTACTTTTACACTTTTTTTCTGTCCTTTTCCTTTGAACAGTGCTTTGTATGCCTTTTTCTTTGCTTTCGGTACGCGAACCACTGCATGTTTGTTGATGCCTTTCAGTGCCTGTTTACCGACCGTTTTCAGCTTTTTGCCTTTTACAGTGATGCTCTTAAGTCTGCTGTCACCATAGAATGCTTTTTTGCCGATCTTCGTTACGTTTGCACCGATCACGGCTTTGGTGGCTTTCTTCTGGCCGGCAAATGCCTGATCTGCAACTGCAGTCACTTTGCATGTTACATCTTTGATGGTTACCGTTGCTGCCACGTTGATACTCTTGATGTTCTTCTTTGCCGTGCCATATGCTTCTGCTGTCTTGGCTGCCGCATCGGTTACACGGTACTGTACGCCACCTGCGGTAACGGTATCACCGTTTTTCAGTGTCATGGAATCTTTCAGTTTTGCAATCTCTTCTCTTGCTTTCCGGGCTTCTTCCCAAGCCTTTTTGATTGCTGCCTCAGCCTCTGCACTTTCTTTTTCTGCCTGATCCTGAACTTTCTTCAGTTCTGCCTGCAGAACTGCTTTTTCTTCTTCCAGAGAAGCTTTTTCGCTGCTCAGTGTCAGGACTTCTGCTCTTGCTGTATTCAGTTCTGCTGTCAGATCTTCGATCTTTTTTTCAAGTGCTGCTTTTTCTTGGGATGCACTGTCTTCCAGGGTTGCCAGCTGATCCTGTGCCTCTTTAATCTGTGTCTGAAGTGTTGTTACATTTTCTTTTACTGTCTTCAGCTCTGTCTCTTTATCTTCCAGCTGCTTTGTCTTTTCTTCCAGCTGTTTTTTCAGATCTTCATTTGCTGCTTTGTCTGCACTTTCCAGTCCTTTGATTGCATCGAAAATCGCTGTGATCTGTGCCTGGATCTCTGCATCTGTCTTGTTCTCGGCATTATAAACTTCTTTTGCTGCTGTCAGTGCTGCTGTCAGTTTTGCATAGCTCTCTGCTGTATAATTTTCTGCATTCAGTTTTTCTGCCAGCTCGATCACATTCTTCAGACCGGCTTTCTTTTCTTCATCCGGAACCGGCTGATCTGGCTGATCCGGATCTACCGGCTCAACTGCACCTTTCTTCTTCACGATCACGATATAGCTGATCATAACATCACAGTTATCAGAACCGCTCTTCAGAGGAATGGTGTTCAGGCTGATATTTCCTGCCGTATCCAGTTTTACATCTTCAAAAGTTACACTTGCTTCGCTGCTGATATGATGATCTGCCTCGTTTGCCAGCTCTGTGCCATCATCCGTTGTCACAGATACTTTTGCATGACGGTTATCTTCTGCCCACTGTGCCCATGGATCATAGTAACCTGCCACAATATCGTAGGTTCCTGCATCCAGTGCAAACTTGTACGTTAAAGTCTTGCCGTTCTTTCCTGCCTTGAAGTTACGGATCGTTTCGTAAGCACTTCCGCTTCCGTGCACTTCCATATCATCACTGCTGTTTGTGAATCCCCATCCGGACGCTTCGCTGTAAGCCTGGTCCGGAACGGTATTTTTGATTGTTCCTGCGTTTGCTTCTACTGTTTCCTGTCCTTTTGCAGTAAATTCAGATGCTCCTGCATCTACAAAGTAAACAATATTATCTCTGGATACTACGGTACTTACGGTTACAGTTGCGATAATACGTGCTTTTGTATCTACAACTGTTCCGCCGACTGTAAAGATTCCTGTTTTTTCCAGTTTCTCTGCCGGAATTGCATCCCATTCTACTTCCAGTACCTGATCGCCGACGTTGCTGTATGCAATAATGGTTCCAGGAAGAGCCGGAGCCTGATTCACTGCGGTTTCTACCGCAACTTCTTCATAACCGCTAATAACTGCATCAACAGCATTGATCGTAAAGTTTTTCTCTACCGCTCCCTGATATTTGCCTTTTCCTGTTACTACAACTGTTGCTGTTCCAGGATTGGTATTGTTTCGGTAGCTCAGTTCGTAGTCTGTGCCTTCTGTCAGGATTGCTTCCTGTGCATCTTCGAATGCTTTGTAAATAACAACCGGTTTCGGTGTGAGTGCACTTCCGGTGTAATCAAAGCTGCTGTTTTCCAGTGTCACGGTTGTATTGTCACGGTAAATTTCCTGTACAGCGTAGCGTACCCTTACTTCTGCTGCAGACATATATTTATTTACTTCTGCTGCAGACTGTCCTACGGTTGACACACCATAGAGACGGATATATTTTGCATCGACCGGTGCAAACTGTGCCAGTTTCCATTCTACGGATTTACTCCATGTGCTGTCTGCATCTGATTTTGCAACTTCCGTCCAGTTTTTGCCATCTGTACTTACTTTGATGCTGTACTCTGTAACGATACCGTTTGTGTCGCTGCTTCTCGGCAGATAACGCAGTGCATTGATCTTTTCTGTTTCTTTCAGTTCAATCTGCAAATAACGGTTATCCGGATCATTTCGAAGGTCTGTCGATCCACTTCCTTTTCCCCAGTTTGTATGCCAGATGGTACCGGTCTTTCCATCTGCCGCTTTTGCAACAGAACCGCTGCCTTCTTCACTTGGTGCACGCAGTGTCATGTTCCTGTAATCATAATCCATAGATGCATCGGAAGCACTGTCGCTTGCTGTATTGTCTTTTCCGAGTATAACCGGATAGATGGCACGCATCAGATGATCTTCAGATTCAATAAGGATACGGATCACACCATCTGCATCTTTGTCAAGAATGGTCACGCTTGCATTGTCTTTTCCTTCTGCTGTAAGGTCTGCCGCATCAAATTCTGTTTCATTTACGCCAAACCAGCCTTTTTTCAGGCTTGCTTCATCCGCAATGTGACCACCTACTTTCAGCCTGGAAAGTGCTGCTTCTGATCCTACCGTAAAGCTTGGGATCCTGGTGTTCATTTCCAGTTCCGTCAGGGTGGCATCTTTGGTAAATTCTACACGGAAATAGGTTTCGGAAACGGTTTCTTTTACATTGTAAGTACGAACCGTCACACCTTTTTCTTTTTTATTCGTTACCGTGCACTCTACCGGCGTCCAGTTGACTCCGTTGTCACCGGATGCATAGATTTTGATCGTTCCGGAGGTCGGTGCGGTGTCTTTCAGATACATTGTGAATCCTTTCAATTCGATCGCTGTATCCAGACGGAAATCGAGGGTTCCTTTTCCGCTCCATGCCACATCATCGGCACTTGTCTTATCATCCTGCAGTTTCGCCAGGACATCTGCAACAGATGCATCTTCTTTGCTGGATGTACCGTTGTAATACATTTCCGGCACGTTGCCAAGGGCTTCTGCACCGTCTTTGTATTCTCCATTGGTAACTCTGACTGCTGCAGTCACTTCAAAGTTCTGGTCAAATACGGTTGCCGTTCCTTTTACATTCTTTGTTCCGATTGTCGCTGTCAGATCTTTTGGAATATCCCACTTTACCGGAAATTCTGCTGCCAGGATTGTTCCGTCTGCAAGAACTGCCGGTCTGGCTGCAGGAAGGCTGACTTCTGCATCTTTTCCGACTGCTGCGGAATAATTCAGGACACCTGCTGTCTGGCCGATCGCACTGACATTGACCGTGATACGCATATTCAGATCTGCTACCGTACCGGATACCGAATACGTTTCTTCTTCTCCGGTAAATGCATCCCAGGTTACTTTCTTTGTCTCGGAAGTATCGTCAGAATAATGGATCTTTACTTCGGATGGGAGAACTGGTTTCGTTCCCTGTTTTACATAATAATTCTTTGCGATCTCATAGCTTACAACGGTCTTTTCTCCGGTTACTCCACTGCCGTCTGCAACTGTGGTAACGACAGTCTGTGCTGCAGTGTATCCGTCTGAAGTTGCCTTTACGGTAAAGCTTCCGGCATCTTTTGTGGACTGAACGATCGCAATCAGTTTTCCTTTACCAGCTTTTCTGGTCGGTTCACTGTAAGAAGTGGTATCGTTCTGAACACCGTTATCAAGTGAAAGGAGCTTACCGTCACCTTCTACGGCAACATGGATCTGCGGCTCTGCACCGTTTACTTCTCTGCCGTCTCTGTCTGTCACATCGATTTCAACAAAACTTAAATCTTTTCCGTCTGCCGTGATCTCGCTGCGGTCTGCTTTTACGGTAAGTTTGGATCCCTCTCCGGTCGTCTCTGCCACGTTGCGTCCGTCCGTGTCTTTGATCTCGGTCACACCGTCTGCTTCAAATGCTTTTGCCTCCAGTGTTCCCGCCTCATAAGGTACCTGGAATGTTGCATACAGGGAAGTATGTCCGCTCGCCTTGCTGCTGTCAAAACATCCTGTTCCGCTTGTATAATTCTGATAACCACCGGTCGGTGTATCGGTGTGTGCCGCTGTCGCACTTCCGATTTCTTTGCCGTTCAGATAAAGTTTCACAACAGGAGCATCACTGTAAACTACGACCTCTGCCTTGCCGCTGTTATCGAGCATGATCTCATCTTCATTCCATACCGGGAGAACATGAAGGGTATTTTCGTTGTCATTCCACTGGCTCTGATACAGATAATAGGAATCTTTTGGGATACCTGCCGTGTCAATGATACCAAAGTAAGAGTTCTTTGCAATGTTCGGCCAGGTTCCGTTTGCACCGGTTCCCTGCCAGTTATACGGGGTCGGTTCACCGATATAATCAAAACCTGTCCAGACAAATTCGCCTGCATTAAATTCTTGCTGCATCGTGATCCACAGCCCTGCACTTGCCAGATGTCCCCAGCCTACTGCACTTTTATCATAAGAAGTCAGCCGGCGGTCTCCACTTCCATTGTCACTGTTGCTGTTCTTCCTGTCGTAAACACCACGGCTGTTTACGGAAGAAGCAGTCTCAGAACCGTAAACCAGCCATCCTCTGCTGTGTCCGTTGCTGATCTGTCCGGAACTTCCGTAGTTAAATCCTACCAGACCTCCCGGCACGCCATATTTTGCTGCTTCTGCAAAAACAAGTGCTGTGTTTACCTGATTATTGTCTGCCCAGACATTGCTCTTTACCTGGTTGTCACCAAAGGTTACATATCTGGTCGCATCTTCTTCTCCGGTCCAGGTGATCAGTTTTTTTGCCACTTCCGGATACTGACTTGTTACATTCCAGTCGATCAGCTGCTGAAAGATTTCATTTCCAAGGCTCCACATGATAATGGAAGGATTGTTTCTTCCTCGTCTTACCATGGCTTTGAGGTCAAATTCTGCCCATTTTTCGCCCTCTCTGCCATTTACGATCTGGTTGCCGCTCTCAATGGTCTGGTCGAACCATTTACCATAATCCTCGGTATTTCCTGCTTTTCCGGAAAGCCAGCAGTCAAAGGCTTCTTCCACCAGCATGATGCCTTCACGGTTGCACACATCGATCAGTACCTGGGATGCCGGGTTATGTGTTACACGGATGGCATTGACTCCCATCTGTTTTAACTCCTGTACCTGACGTTCCACAGAACGCTCCCAGGCTTCGGATCCAAGAGAACCCTGGTCATGATGCATGGACACTCCGTGCAGTTTGATGTTCTTTCCATTTAAATAGAAACCTTTCTCTGTAGTAAAGTTTACCCAGCGGAAGCCAAAGTCAGAATGGTAGCTGTCTTTTAAGGTATCTCCAACATAAACTTCTGTTTTTACGGTATAGAGGTTTGGATTTTCCGTATCCCAGAGCTTTGGGTCTGCAACGGTGACACTGGCCTCGATCCTGGCTGTTTTGCCCGCTGCAACACTCTGTACCTTTGTCTTTTCGCCCTCTGCTGCCGGGACGTCACTGCCTTTTTCATAAACCGTCTGTTTTACAGAAACATCAGCTGCTTCGCTGCTGTCATTCTGTACTTCCGTTACCACGCTTACGGTTCCTTTTCCGCTTTCAATATCCGGGGTTGTCACGGTCGTTCCGTAATTTGCCACATGTACCGGATCTGCAACGGTAAGTTTTACGTCACGGTAAATACCGGAACCGGAATACCAGCGGCTGGACGGCTGTTTATGATCTACTTTGACCGTGATCACGTTTTCTTCCGATCCGAATTTCAGTTTGTCCTGCGGAAGCACAAAAGAAAACGGGGTATAACCATATGGATGTGTTCCCAGCTTTTCACCGTTCAGATAAACTGCTGCATTCATGTAAACACCGTCAAAATCAATGCTGACCGTCTTTCCCTGCATGCTCTCATCCAGTGTAAAACTTTTGCGGTACCATCCGGTGCCTCCAAGCACATAGCCGCTCTCCTGCTCTGCCGGTGCTGCTGTTGAAAATCCCTGGTCGATGCTGTAATCATGCGGAAGCGTCACATCATCCCAGGAAGAATCATTATAAGAAACTGCTTCCGCACCGTTTAATTCTCCCAGATAAAATCTCCAGTGATCGTTAAAAGAAACGGAACGCTCCTTTCCATCATATGAATTGACGTATACCGTTTCCGGTGTTGATGATGTCTGTGTCTGAGATGCTTCCTGCACGGACGTATCAGTCCCTGCTGCCAGGACACTCACTGCTCCGGTATTAAGTACCATCGCTGCTGCCAGAACACCACTTAAATACTTTTTGTAGTTCATATTGCCCTCCTTTATTTTTCTTTGTTTCCTTTGTTGTGTTTAGTAAAAACAAAATTTTGCTTACCATAACTATACAAAATTTCTTCACAAAAACATATGGAATATTTTTTATTTTTTGGTAATTTTTTCTGTACGATACAAAAAACCACAGAAGAGTTTTTACGCTGTCTGTGGTTTTTCTGCTGTTTTTAAGGTGATATGCGTTTTGGATTTATGAACTTACTACTTTACAATGACACTCTTTTTCTGTCCTTTGCCTTTGAAAAGTTTCCTGTAAGCTTTTTTCTTTGACTTCGGTATACGGATCACTGCTTTTTTGTTGATGCCTTTCAGTGCCAGTTTACCGACCGTTTTCAGTTTCCTGCTTTTTACTGTGATGCTCTTAAGTTTTCCATCGCCGTTGAATGCTTTTTTGCCGATCTTGCTCACATTCTTGCTGATCACAGCTTTTGTTGCTTTTTTCATTCCGGCAAATGCCTGATCTGCGATTGCCGTTACTTTGCAGGTATTTCCTTTGATCTTAACCGTTGCGGCTACTTCGATGTGTTTCTGGCTTTTGTTTACCACGCCATAAGCTTCCGCTGTCTTTGCTTCTGCATTGGTCACGCGATATGTTACGCCCTTTACAGTAATGGTATCACCTATTTTCAGTGTCATGGCATCTTTCAGTTTCTGCAGTTCTTCTTTGGCTTTCTGCTCTTCTTCCTGAGCTTTTTTGAGTGCTTCTGCTTCCTCTGCCTTCTTCTTCGCTGCATCTTCCTGAGCTTTTTTCAGTTCTGTCTGCAGGGATGTTTTTTCTTCTGTCAGTCTCTCTTTTTCTGCTTTCAGAACCGTAACTTTTGCGTTTGCTTCATCGAGCTGTTCTTTTAAGCTGTTGATCTGTTTCTGAAGTTCTGCTTTTTCTGCTTCGCTTCCGTTTTTCAGATCCGCCAGATCTTTTTCTGCTTTTTTAAGCTGATCATCCAGATCTGACGCATTCTTCTGTGCTGTTTTCAGTTCGGTATCTTTTGCTGCTAATTCTGCATCTTTTTCTTTCATCTGCTGTGTCAGGTCTTTTTTCGTGTCTGCTGCTGCAGATTTCAGATTTCTGACTGCTTCTGCCAGAGCATTGATCTGTGTCTGGACTGTTTCTGCACTTGGTTCTGTTTCTGCATATACTTTCTCCGCACTTGCGATCGTATCAGAAAGTGCTTTGTAAGATGCTGCTGTATAGTCATCTGCTTTCAGCGTTTTTGCCAGGTCAATGGCTGCCTTCAGTCCTGCTTTTGTATCTGTCTTCGGAATATCCGGCTGCTCTGCTGCTTTTTTCACGATCACGATAAAGCTTACCAGCACATCACAGCTGTCGATGTTGCTGTCCACTTTTTTCAGCGGACTTAAGTTCACAGTCACATTGCCTGCTTCTGAAAGTGTGATATTTTCCAGTGTCACACTGTCTTTGCTGCCGCTGATCTTGTGGTCTTCGTGTACAGCCAGTTCGGTTCCTGCTTCATCTGCCACAGTAATCTTTGTATGACGGTCATCGCCTGCCCACTGTGCCCATGGATCATAGAATCCAGTTACCACTTCATACGTTCCTGCATCCAGTGCAAATTTGTAGGTCATGGTCTTCTGATTGTTTCCTGCTTTAAAGTTGCGGATCGTCGTATAGGCATCCCCACTTCCGTTTGCTTCTACTTCGGATGCCGGATTTGTGAATCCCCATCCGCTTGTTTCACTGTATGCCTGATCCGGTACTGTGTTTTTCAGCGTATCTGTGTAATCCTTTCTATATGCTTTTCCTTCTGCTGAGAAAGCATTTGCACCACAGTCCACAAAGTAAACAGGTACGTCTTCTGCTTTGGTTGATTTTTCCCACTGTGCATAGAGGATTATAGAATCTGAAACCACCGTTTCTTCTGTTACTTTTTCTCCACCTTCCGGCTGTGTAAACCAGCCCTTAAAGTTGTGTCTGTTTCTGGTCGGTGTCGGCAGTTCTCCTGCTTGGTCGCCTTTGTTCAGCGTATGTTTTGTACTTGTTCCTTCCGGAAGGCTTCCGCCGTTTGCATCCAGACTGACAACTGCTTTGCCTTCAGGAATTACTTCGCCACCGGTCAGCTGCAGTTTGTTCATATTGAACTGCCATGTATTTCCGGTCGGATATGCAATCTTGATATAGTTTGTGTCATCCGGCATCTGTGTTGCTGTATAAAGTCTGCTCGGCCAGCTTCCGCTTACGGAAGTATCGGTTGTTTTTGTGTAATCTTTGAATTCTTTCCAGTTTTCTCCGTCTGCCGAAGTATAGAAAGTAAAGTTTTTATTTGCATTTCCATCTGTTGAGCCGGTTCCTCGAAGAACAAAACCTTTGATCGCCGGTGCACGCACGATCAGATATTCCGGATTTGCACTGTTTGTTCCCGGATATACCCCGTAATCAAAACCATAGTTATGGCAATTCTCGATCAGCATATTGTTTGTCCATTTATAAATAACGGACGATTTGGCTGTGATATCTTCAATATCTTTGATATTGGTCTTTGTTCCCGTTGTCTCAACATAGTCAAAGGCTTCTTTTACTTCCCATTTACCGATCTTATTCATCAGTGCCGGCACTTTAACTGCATTGTTAAAATCAACGATTACCTTTGCTTTCACCTTATGATTTTCCGGATCAGCGATCCCAAGAACTGTTCCTTCTACATCGACTACATCTGCTTTTGATGTATCAATCTCAGACCATGCAATACGGAATGCTCCGGTATGGGTATCATCTACCTGTACTTCTGCTGTCTGCGGCAGGGACGGCTGTGCCCCTTTTTCTGCATAGTAGAAATCTTTTTCTTTCAGTTTTGCACTCTTGACCGCCACATTGGAAGAAACAAATTTCGTGTCACACCAGTTACCGATATTCTTGCTGTTATCTACACTGGAATCTTCCGTTTTTGTCACCAGTTTTACGATCTTTGCACCTTTGATATCCACATCAAGTGCCAGGTTCTTGGTGGCATGTGTCATGACACCGGAACGGTATCTTGGTGTCTTTTCATCATCGACATAAACTTCGAAAGAAACGGCTCCTTCTGCATCCTGTCCGTTATCAAAACTCAGGCTGACATAAGCACGGAATGCTTCATATCCTTTTCCTTCTACATTATAAACGGCTTCTGATCCGCCAAGCATACTTAAACCTGCTGCATATTCGGTCGGCTTTCCGCCCTGATCGATACGTACGCTCAAACCTGCACCGTTTACGGTCTTGTCTTTGCTTACTGTTCCTGTTGATGTGTATTCCAGATCACCTGTTGCCACCGCATATTTCACATCGACATTCGCAACAGCTTCCATATCAGAACCAAGGATCTTGCTCTTTACTTTTAAAATTCCTGCTGCTGCCACATCTGATGCCTTGATCTGCCAGTCTGTACCTACAATTTCTTTGCTTTCGTCGGTAAAGGTTACTTCCACACCTGCCGGCAGAACCGGAAGTGTTCCGATTACGGTAGAGGCATGTACTTCCTCGACAGACTTGATCTCTTTTACGCTTACTTCTGTTTTTACAGTAACTTCCGGTCCGATCTTTCCGGTCACTTCAAATTTTCCTGCTTTTGCATAATTTTCTGCCGGAACTTCATCCCAGGTTACCGGGGCAGAACCTTTTGTGCCGTCTGCATACTCGATCGCTGCAAACTGCGGCAGGGACGGTTCTACATTTACCAGTGTTGTTACATTGTCTACCGTTGCGGATTTGATATCTTTGACTGTTACAGTACATTCAAACGTGCCTTCCATGCCTTCTGCAGTTCCGGTTACTTTGTAAGTACCTGCCTGGTTTGTATTCAGGTTATCCAAGTTCCATCCTGTTACCTGATGCTCATCAATCACACCGTTGCTGTACTGTACTTTTACGGTTTTCGGCAGAACAGAATCTGCAGAAATGCCTTTGCCCATCACTACGGATGCGTCCAGAAGCTTCGCTGCATCCGTTCCGTCACCCGGAAGTTCGTTTTTAGAACCTACCGTAATGGTATTGGATTTCAGAATACCATTGTCACTCTCAGCTGTCGCTGTGATCACAATGTCATCGTTGCTTCCTTCTTCTGCTTTTACGATCAGCAGTGCTTTTCCGCTGAACGCTTTGCGGTTATCTGTGTTTTTGTATGGATCATGGTCACGTGGATCACCGTTGTCCACAGATACGATTTCGCCGCCTTCTACGTCGAAAGTGATACGGTTGTCTGCTTCTGGAACCATGATTCCTGTATTGTCCTCAATCGTTGCTTCTACAAATACCATATCATCGCCATCGTTTTTGATGTACGTTCTGTCTGCGGAAAGTTCTACCTGTGCTGCATCACCTGATGTATTTACCACATCGGTTGCGATCACGTTTCCTTTTCCGTCCGGCTGATCATAGCCGACTGCTTTGAGTTCGCCTGCTTCGTAATCCAGTCCGCTGGTTCCTTTTGTCCAGTAAATATATACCGGGGAAGCAGTCTGTTTGTCATAATTTTTGATACCAAGTGATTTTCCGTTTAAGAACAGTTCCACACTCTTTGCGTTCGTGTAAATGTATACCGGCACTTTCTGTCCTGCTTTGAAATTCCATTTTTGCGGCAGAAGATGTACGGTCGGTGTATCCGTCCACATACTCTTGTACATATAGACAACATCTTTTGCAAAACCCGCAGTGTCGATCATACCGAAATAGGAACTCTTGGATGGCCAGCTTCTTGGTGTCGGCTCACCTAAGTAGTCATGTCCGGTCCATACGAACTCACCGGCTGTGTATGTTTTGTCTCTGTGTGCTTCCAGAGAAGCGGTTGCCGATGAAAATGTCCAGTAAGTCGGATATTCATTACATCTGTCGCTGCTTCCTTCTCCTTCCAGGAAGTAAACACCACGGTAATAATAAGCGGATACTGTCTCAGATCCAAAAATAACCATATTCGGATATCTGGAGTGGGCACCGTCATACTGTCCGGTTGCATAGTTAAATCCGGACATTTCTGCTTTTGCCAGATGCTTTTCCTGCTGTGCATTATTTGCCCAGTAATTGTCCCAGGTCGGCGGGCATGCTGCGACCGGTCTTGTCGTGTCGATCTCTTTGATCCATCCGGTCAGCATATCCAGTGTATTTTCACCATGTTTGTAACGTGCATCGTAAATTTCGTTACCGGTACTCCATGCAAAAATACAAGGTGCGTTCTTGTCACGCTCTACCATCGCTTTGATATCACGTTCCGCATTGGACTGCAGATCATCACGTTTTACTTCTATATAAGAAGTATCATTGTTGGTATTGTCATTTCCGGCTTTATCAAAAACAACCGTCTTTCCATCTGCTGCTTTATTAAAGTAGTTATGATAATCATCACTGTTTTTTGAATACAGCCACTGATCAAATGCTTCTTCAAATACCAGCATTCCAAGACGGTCACACGCCTCGATAAACTCCGGTGACACCGGGTTATGGGAAGTACGTATCGCATTGACACCGTATTTTTTCAGTGTACGGATTCTTCTGTCAACAGCTGCCTGATACGTCTCCATACCAAGCGATCCAAGGTCAGAATGTTCACAGACACCATTCAGTTTTGTATGCACACCATTTAAATAAAATCCACTGTTCGGATCCGTAGCAATATAACGGATACCAAAACGGCTGTCGGTGCTGTCCACAACTTTGCCATTCTGGATGATCTCCGTTCTTACCCAGTACAGGTTCGGAGAATCCACAGACCACAGTTTCGGGTTTGCTACATCCACACTCTGGCTGATCGTCTCTGTCTTACCAGCTGCTACGGTAATGTCATCGGTCTGTGTGGAAACAACATCGCCTTCCTTATTATAAACGGTCGATTTTACTGAAACACCAGTTGCTTCTGTATCAGAATCGTTTGTTACATCCGTCTTGATGTCAACGCCTGCTTTTGTGGCATTCTTAATCTCTTCGTATTTTCCGCCTTCTGCTTCCAGCTTTTCAAACGGAGTGGTGATCTGCACGCCGTTCACCGGAACATTCAGTTTCTCAGTGGAGATCAGATATACATTACGGTAGATACCGGCTCCTGCATACCATCTTGCACTGCTGTTGCTGCTCTGTACTTTGACTGCAATTACGTTCTCGCTGCCATCGTATTTCAGATATTTGCTGATATCATAAGTAAAGGTGTTGTAGCCAAGGTACTGCTTCCAGTTGTCCTCGGTATGTCCGTTCACCCATACCTGGCTGATCATCTGCACACCGTCGAATTCAATCGAAACGGTCTTGTCTTTAAAATCATCGGAAAGTGTGAAACTCTTGCGGTACCAGCCGACACCACCTGCCAGAGAACCTTGTGCTGCTCTGACACCATTGCTGTTCTCATAAGTACCATAGATCGCCCAGTCATGCGGCAAATCCACCGTATCCCAGCTCGAATCATCGTAGTCCATACCGTCCGCCTGAACGGAAGTATCGTTAATGTTGTACTTATTGACCAGTTTGAATTTCCAGTCATCTCCAAATTTCATTTTACGCTCACTGCGTTCTGTTTTCTCTCCTGTTTTCTGAACGGCTGCTGCAACATCTGCCGCTTCTGCTTTCACCGGAGCCGGAAGAATCCCGATTCCACTGAAAACCATGGCAACACTCAAGGCTAACGCCGTCCATCGTCTCGCACCTTTTCTTTTTTCGTTCATTTTTTCCTCCTTTTTGCTGCTTTTCACAGTATCCGCAACGTGTTTAGTGAATTTATACACTTTGCTTACTGGTAATATACAAAATTTTTCACCAAAATCATATGTACTATTTTTTGTTTTTTGGTACTTTTTTTACCGTTTTCCATTTCTTTCGCTTTTTTCCTGTGTTATACTAATAATGTTGGATCAAAAATTTTTTGGAGGTTGTATGTATGAAACGTACAAAAAAACTGCTTCTCCTCTTTTTATTTTTCTGTCTTTTCCTGACTGGCTGCACAGCTGCCACGCAGGAAAACATGGATTCTGCTGAAAACAATTATACAGAGCTTACTCTTTTTTCAGATGTCTCTTTCTGGAATCCTCCTGTCTGGAGTTTTGAAGAAGGAAGCATCAGTGCCGGTATCTCAAAGAAAACCGGAGCATACCTGGATTTTGCGATTCCGCCGCAGGACGCATCCAAAAAGCTGAGTCTGATGATCTTAAAAGATGAACTCCCTGACCTGATCGTCGCTACGGACAAGAATGTGATCAATCAGCTGATCCGTTCCGGAAAGGTCTGGGCTTTGCAGGATTTTTTTGAAACTTACTGCCCGGATTCCCATTTGCTGAAAGATTTCCCGAAAGACAGGAAACTGGAATATATCCGACAGTACGGAGACTGGTATGCTTATCTTTCACACCTGAATACCGATGATGCCCGCAAAACCTGGAAAGAAAAGACCTCTTATTATGGAGATCTTTTCACCCACAGTTACAATCATGGCATTATGTTTAACCGCAAACTTCTGGCACGTGCAAACCTGACCGTTTCGGATATACAGACTGCCTCTCAGGTCTTAAAAGCTTTTGAAAAAGTCAGAAAGCTGACTGCTGACGACGGACAGTCCACCATCCCATTGCTGCTGGAAGGCAATCAATATCTGGACTCTTCGATTTCCTGCCTGATCGGTTCCTTCGGTGCTGAAGTCATTGACGATAACGGAAATTATACTGAACGCTTCCTTCAGCCGGAATGCAAAGAGGCTTTTGCCTTTCTGAACACAGCCTTCCGCAAAGGTTATGCTTTCAGTGAAGATCTGACACTTGATAATCTCCAGATGCGCGATCTGATAGCAGATGACCGTGTTTTCTGCTATATCGGAAACACTTCCAATACAGGTGTGGATGCCACCAGGTGGGTTTCCGCAGGTCCGATCCTCTCTGACTCTGGAAAACGTCCGGTGATGAGCATCGACCTGAGTGTACCGACCGGCTGGATGCAGACTTTTGTATCCAAAAGCTGCAAAAACCCGGAACTTGTCGCCCGCTTTTTGGATTATATGACTTCTGACGAAGGATTGCTCTACAGCAACTACGGCGTGGAAAACAAAGATTATACTTTCGACTCGGATGGTTATATCCACCGGACTGCCAGAGGACAACAGTGCTTTCATGATTCCAATGATATGCTCGGACTGTTCTGGAATTTTTACAATGTTGCCTGGGATCACAGCCTGATCCCGGTACCTGCAAAAGGAAGCATGGACGACTGTTTAAATCAGATCCAGACTGCTTTTGCCAGATATCCGGACACTTATGTTTATGATTCTGCCCTTCTTCGTCTGCCGGATAATTACATTTCCCCGGACAGTGAAGAAGGTCAGATTGAAAGCACGCTGGAAGCTTACCGCAAAGAGCAGATTCCGAAAATCCTCTCTGCTTCTTCGGATACCGAGTTTGAAAAACAGTATCAGCTTTTTGTAACCACACAAAAAGAACTTGGAGCTGAAAACTGGATCAGAAGATCAACCGGCAAATGCAGGAGAATTTTTCCTATTACGGTAAAAAAATAGAGAAAGTCAACCCACAAATGCAAGACACCTCAAAACCAAACGGAGAAACAAAACCATGAACTTCTTACAGACTTACCGCAGACACCTGATCTTTAAGCTGGCCGGGATCGCTGCCGTGATCCTTGCTGTGCTTTCATCTGCCTATCTTTTTATGTCAGCAGACTATGCAAGATCTGTGCGTAAAAACACGCTCGCCCTGAATGAACGGCTGACAGCCCAGACTGCCACACGTATCGAAGCATCCTGGGACTCGCTTTACAATATCACAACTGCATTCTGCTATTCTCCGACCGTGCAGCAGTATTTTTCGGTAAATTCTCTGAACCGGCTTCCGGATACACAGGAGCTTGCCTCGGTTTTTTCCAACACAATCCTGCTGAATGACCGCATTTTAAGCGTTTATCTCTACAATGCAGATGCAAAGCAGATTGCTTCCATGGGGAAAAATTTTTCGATCGATACTTCCGTACTGAACACCGATGCCGTGATGGATATCCGGGCATCGCATCTGAAATCAAACGAAAAACGCCCTTACTATGAGCTGATCTTCCCTGTTTATGATCTGAACAATATCCAGTACCAGAAGCTGCTTGGTACCTGCGTTTTTGTCCTGGAACCGGAAAGTTTTGATGATACACTTCAAAATGTGCAGTCAACGGAAGATGCCGTTGTTTTTCTTCTGGACTCCTCGGACTGCATTCTTGCTTCTGCCGGTTCCGTGGAGTCCTGCGGAAGCACGCTGGCATCCGAGATTCTGCACAGCACTTCCGAAAAATATTTTTTCACTCAGACACTTTCCTGCAATGACTGGAAAATTGCCGGTTTCCTTCCGGAATCAGATCTTCGGAAACCGGACCAGAACCTGAAAGAAACACAAATCCTGGTTTATTGCATTTCCCTGTGTCTTTTGCTCTTTCTGCTTCTGTACTGCAATTACAGCATCATAAAACCGATCACCGGAATTTCTGCTTTTATCCGTAAGATCAATCAGAATCCAGACTCCCGGCTTTCCCTCGACCGCCCGGATGAGATCGGCACGGTTGCAAAAAGCCTGAATCAGATGCTTGATGAAAAGCAAAAAATGCAGCTGGAGATCGAACAGGTAAAATATCTTGCCTATGAAACGGAACTTTCCAAAAAGCAGGCAGAGATCCTTGCCTATCGAAGCCAGATCAATCCGCACTTTCTCTATAATACGTTTGAATGTATCCGGGATATGGCTCTGTTCTACGATGTTGATGACATCGCAGAACTTACGATGGCTCTCTCCAATGTCTTCCGCTTTGCCGTCAAGGGAACTGATATGGTTACCGTAGAAAATGAGCTGGATCATATCCGTGAATATGCAAAGATCGTAAATTATCGTTTTATGGGCAAGATCTGCATTGAAATCGAGGCAGAAAATTCCATACTGAACTGCAGCGTACTGAAGCTTCTACTCCAGCCGCTCGTGGAAAATGCCGTCTTTCACGGGCTTGAACAAAAGATTGAAAACGGTACCGTGTGGGTACGTGTCTTCAGTTCCGATGACCAGAAACTCTGCTTTGTGGTTGAAGATGACGGATGCGGCATCGAACCGGAGCATTTAAAACAGATCACCGCCTCTTTGGAAACCGAAAAAAATACAACCAAAATCGGCGTCTTTAATATTTATCAACGACTGAAACTTCATTATGATAAGCAGTTTTCTTTTAACATAAAAAGTATCTCCGGCAAAGGAACCTGCATTACCATTATGATTCCACAAAAAATGATGACAGAACCAGAAGGGAGTATTTTATGATAAGTGTCTATATTGCAGATGATGAAGCCTGGATCACCATTGGTCTGAAAAAACTGATCCAGAAGTCCGCTCTTCCTTTTGAAGTGATTGGAGAAGCACATAACGGCGTGACTACGCTTGAAGATATCAAAGCTTTAAAACCGGATGTCCTGTTTACCGATATCCGGATGCCGGGACTTTCCGGTCTGGAAGTCATGTCCTATCTTTCAGAACATCAGATCCCCACCAAAGTCGTGCTGATCTCCGGCTATGCCGAATTTGAGTATGCACGACAGGCAATGCTGTGCGGTGCTTTTGATTATCTTCTGAAACCGATCCAGCAGGAAACTCTGAACAAAACCCTGTCACGCCTTCGAAATGAACTTGAGCCTGCCGCTTCTGAAACTTCTGAAGACACGATGCAAAATGCAACGATCACAGACCTTTCGACTGTCGGAACCTCTCTGTTCAAAAAAATTCTGGCTTATATCCAGGAACACGATACGGAAGAACTCTCTTTAACTTCCCTGGCAGAAATGTACAATATCAGCTCCAGCCGCTTAAGCACCCTGATCAAAAAAGAACTGGGACTGTCTTTTTCAGAATATATCACGGCAAGACGTATGCAGAAAGCCAAAGAGCTGTTAAAAGATGACAGCCGCTCCATTGAGGAGATCGCAAACGCAGTCGGCTACCACGATTACTTTTATTTTACAAAAGTTTTCAAAAAAACGCAGGGAATATCTCCAAGCAAATACCGGAAGTCTCTTTAAATTTTTCTTGCTAAAGTAAAAAAGTGTGTTTATAATCAAAGTATTAAAGTAAACAAATGAGTGAACATAACTGTAACATTCAAGCCAGACACACGTAAGGCCTGATGTGCGATTTTGGTCCGTTTTTCGGCAGTTATGTGCAAATAAAAAATGTATTGGAGAAAATAGCATGGCAACTATCCGAGATTTAGCAAAACACACCGGATTCTCAGTGACCACGATTTCCCGTGTACTGAACAATGATCCGACTTTGAACGTAACCGACAACACCAGAGTCTCAATTCTTGAAGCGGCAGATGAACTTCACTACACGCTTCCGAAAACAAGACGTTCCCATAAAAACCGCCTCGTCCATATCGCCATCGTTGAGATGATGTCTTTAAAAGAGCAGCTGGCTGATCCGTACTATCTTTATCTGAAGAATTATGTGGTACGCAACTGTATGGAGCATGACTGTAATGTATCTTATCTTTTTGAGCAGTCCGGCAAATATCAGACACTGGAAAAGACCCCGCTTGACGGTATCCTGGCGATCGGCATTTTTTCAGACCAGCAGATTGCACAGCTGCTGGATATCAGCCCGAACATTGTATTTGTGGATTCTTCCCCGGATGAACGCCGCTTTGACTCGGTTGTCCTGAATTTCCGTCTCGGCGTAGAACAGGCACTGGATTATCTGCTGTACAAAGGTCACCGCAAGATCGGTTTTCTTGGTCCTGCCTATAAATTAGACCAGAAAAAACGCCCTGCCCTGGAGGCAAGACGTCAGTATTTTATTGATTATATGAAAAATGCCGGTCTTTACGACGAGCATCTGATCATTGATACCGGCCTTTCTGCCAAAGACGGTTCTGCTCAGATCCGCAAATGGCTGGAACAAAAAGATCATATCCCGACAGCTCTCCTTGCCTATAATGAGGAATCTGCGATCACCGCTGTCAGCAACCTGCGTGAAGTCGGACTTCGCATTCCGGAGGATGTATCTGTCATCAGTTTCAATGACACACCGCTGTCTATCCTGACCGAGCCACCGCTGACCAGTGTCACCGCACATCTGGAAGTCATGGGAGAAATGGCAGTGAAAATGCTGCTTGACCGCCTGGATGATCCGCAGCATCTGCCTTATAAGATCGTACTGCCGCCGACACTGGCTGTCAGAGACAGTGTCGTGGATATACCGGGTGAGATATAGATAGAACGCACGTGAGACTTGGCATGCACTTCCTTTTCTCTTTGATTTAAGAGAAGTATATCCCGTAAAGTTTAAAACAAGCTGAAAGAAAACAGCCGATTTTGTGAAAGAGTTGTAAAAAAGCAGGGTAATCGCTTACCCTGCCTTTGTGTGCTGCTAAACTCTCAGAACAGATCCAGCAGCTGATCGATCTCTTCTTTTTTCGTTGCCCAGCTTGTCGCAAAGCGTACTACGGTGTGGTTTTCATCGTATTTTTCCCAGAAACTGAACTTTACTTCTTTTTTTAGTTCTGTCATTTTCCGGTTTTCGAGAATGACAAACTGCTGATTGGTCGGTGAATCCAGATAGAAACGGCAGCCTTTTTCTGCCAGTCCTTTCTTTAAATAATCTGCCATTGCTATCGCATGTCTGCTGATTTCAAAGTACAGGTTATCTGTGAACAGTGTGTCAAACTGGATTCCGAGCAATCTGCCTTTTGCAAGCAGTGCTCCCCGCTGTTTGATCAGCGTCAGGAAATGTTTCGGTGTTCTGTTGCCCAAAAATACGACGGCTTCTCCACACAGTGCTCCGACTTTTGTCCCGCCGATATAGAAAACATCGCAGTATTTTGCAATCATCGGAAGAGTTACATCTGTTTCTTCACTCATCAGACCATAGCCCAGTCTTGCTCCGTCGAGAAACAGTGGGATATTATAACTGCGGCATACGCTGCTGATCTCTTCCAGCTCCGCCTTTGTATACAAAGTACCGTACTCCGTAGGATGGGAAATATAAACCATCCCCGGAAATACCATATGTTCGTGGCTTTCGTCATCCCAGAATGTTTTCAGGCAGTTCTTCAGATCTTCTGCTTTCATTTTGCCTTTGTACTGCGGAACTGTGATCACTTTATGGCCGCTGTACTCAATGGCTCCCGCCTCATGGCAGGCTACATGGCCGGTCTGTGCTGCGACCACGCCCTCATAAGATTCCAGCATTGAGCTGATCACAACGGCATTTGTCTGCGTACCGCCCGTTAGGAAATAAACATCTGCCTGTGGACATTCGCACGCCTCCCGGATTTTCTGTTTTGCACTTTCACAGTATGGATCAGATCCGTATCCGGATACTTTCTCCAGATTTGTTTCCATAAATCTCTGAAGGATCTTTTCATGTGCTCCTTCAGAATAATCATTTTCAAATGATAACATATCTTTTTCTCCTGTCAGATTCTCAATATCAATAGAAAGCTTTTTGCTCTGTCACTATTCTACGATGCCAGGAGATAAAGGTCAACCTATCATTTTTCTGTTTCAGACGCTCAGTTTCTTTTCCATGATCCATCCGCTGATAAAGTAGAAAATCACACTCAGTACCAGAGATACTGCGATTTCCAGAATCATGGTCAGGTTCATATTGTCAAATGCAGGCACCAGGTTCAGCATCTGACTGAACAGCCAGGAAAGGATCAGAAACAGTGCAAATGCCGCGATCCCGCTTCCCTTTTTGCCTGCAAGCACGCTCGCCGAAAGAATCACTGCCATATCGGCGATCACAACAATACTGATCCAGCTAACCAGGGATGCAAAGACGGACAAGATCACTGCATCTGATACTATCTTGATGTTCAGTCTTATATCCATAATCTGTCTTATGCTATCCATGAGTTCTTTTGCCCCGCCGATACAGAGCGTTGCCACAGTCAGGTCAAACACGGCAAGTACGATAAAAAATGCTCCTGCCATAAGGATTGAAATGCCATTTTCCAGGATTTTGGCACCTAAAATCTCATAACTGCTCTTTGGTGTCAGAAACAGCATATAACTTTGTTTGCTGTTCAGATCCCGATACAGTGTCATGATACCTTCCAGTCCGATGTAAAACACACCGAAAAATGCACACAAGATCAGGAACATCATACCTGTCCCCATCAGATTATATCCTTTAAAAAATACGCCCCCCAGAAATGCCAATTCAAAAACTGCTGTAAGCACCAGCAGAATAAGCTTGGAAGATGCACTCTTCCGGAATTCATACTTCATTAATTTTAACATAGTTCCTCTCCCCCATGTCCGTAAATTTCACGATACAGATCAACAACAGATTTTTTTTCGCTGCTTCTCAGTTCCTCAACCATACACTGTCTGACCATTTTTCCTTCTTTCATAAAGATGGCCGCATCTGCCACTCGCTCCAGTTCATCTACCAGATGGCTGGAGATCACAAGTGTGACATCCGGATCAATGACTTCCAGAATACTTTTCATGATCTCATCCCTTGCCAGAAGATCAATGCCGTTTAATGGCTCATCCAGCAGATACAGTTTTGCATTTCTTGCCATTGTGACTGCGATCTTTAACTTTGCCATCATACCGGTGGAAAGTTTTTTGGTTTTCAGCTCTTCTGTCAGCTCCATTCTTTTGAGCATCTGATGATATTTTTCCATTGAAAAATCCTCAAAAAAGTCCTGATAATATCTGCCGACATCTGCAACCGTCATCCAGCTATAAAAATATGGCTCCGTGGACATATAGGCAATCTCTTTCTTGCTCTCTTTTCCGATGGCTTCGCCTTTATATAAAATTTCCCCTTTTCCAGGTTTGACAAGGCCTGCCACCATCTTCATCCAGGTAGTCTTGCCGCTTCCGTTCGGCCCGAGCATCGCATAGACAAGCCCTGTCTCCAGTTTTAACGATACATTGTCAACCGCTGCCTTACCGGCATAGTTTTTGGTTACTCCAATACTTTCCAGTACATTTTCCATATCATTCACCACTTTCTTCCTTTTTTTTCAGAATCCGGATCACATCCGTTTTGGTAAATCCAAGCTGCTGCATTCCTTCTAAAAATTCATGGATCAGCGTCCCCGCCATCTCTTCTTTCATATTTTTCACCTTCTCTGAATCTTCTGTCACAAAAGTTCCCATGCCACGTCTGGTAAAACAGACACCTTCCGTCTCAAGCTCTTTGTATACACGGCTGACCGTATTCGGATTGATGGTGTAAGACACCGCCAGTTCCCGTACGGAGGGAAGCTTTTCCCCAAGTTCCCGTTTCCCTGTGACAATATCACGTTTGATCAAATTAGCTACCTGCAGATAGATTGGCAGCGATGAATTGTATTCCATAAGCTCTTCCTTCTTTCTTGTATCACTGTCATAGCTATATAGTACACTAGTTTTCTGGTTTTGTCAATATGAAAACGAAAAGATAACATGCAAATTGTTTCTTACTCCCACAATTTGGTTTCAGGCTTTTGCCCCTGCTATCCTAAAAAAAGAAAAGACAGCATATTTTTCATGCCATCTTTTCTTTTGATCATTTACTGTAATTCTGTTTTTAACTTACCTGAAAATCCAAGAATCAGGAAATTAGCTGCAATCTCCGTATCCCGGAACAATGCCACATTCCAGGATGCGTGCTGTATAAGCAGTACCGGTAAAAATACTGAAGCAGTTTCTGTTTCGCATATCTTCTATAATTCTGGTTTATTCTAGCACATTCTTGTGATGTAAACAAGAGTATGATGTTCTTTTGCTTCTTCCACCTGTTCCATACTCCAAACATCTCCAACCCATCCCATAGCTTCAACAAATCCTTACGAGCGTTTCTTCTTTCAGACTGATAACGATATCATAAAATACTCTCCGCTACGCACAGTGCCCCATACCCCACAATCTCATTCGGATATCCCACAAGTGCTGTTAATCTCTGTGCACCTCTTTGCAGATATGCCCGGATCTTCTCTCCATAAAGAAACGGATCATTTCCCTGTACGATGCCATACTGCATCATGATCGCCGCTGACCCTGTCACAAACGGCGTGGCAAAGGAGGTTCCGGTCACACCTGTGTAGGAACCTCCCACAGCGGTTGTCACGATATCTACGCCAGGTGCCACGATATCCGGCTTTACTTGTGTGTTTCCTCTTGTGTAACCACGGCCGGAAAACGGAGCATATGTCATAAGGCGTGCATTGTAAGCTCCGACTGCAACCACATTCCTTGCCGTTGAAGGAATGGTCAGAGTCGTGTCAACCGTTGGCGAAAAAAAGTGCGTCAATGGATTTAAAAGAGCGGCAGACGGCATCCACAGATGATAATTTCCTTCCACGATCTTCTGCGGGATCAGACGGATCTTCCAGACGCCGTCATCGACATAAGAACCTTTTGGGATAAAATCAAAATAAATCTCCTGAGCGGTAGTGTAGGGCTTCGGCTCTCCGTAATAGATCAGAATCTCTGTATTCCCGGCCAGGATTCTCTGCACTCCAAGACGCTCCTGAAGCGGTCCGAAGCTTTCACCATCCGGATGAATCAATATAATCTGAAACTGATCGAAATAGGCCTTCCAGAGCTGAATGTTCATCACCGGCTCCTGCTGCGAAATCCCGAATTCCAGGATTCTCTCTTCCTGCTGACCAAGCTTTCCGGAAATATGCCCACCTGTGTTCCCTTCATTTCCGGTGCCCACACAGATCACATTCTTCCACATACCGGAAATCATGTCGATGTATGTTTCCAGAAGTGAAGTCCCGTCATGTGAGCCATATAGAGATAACTTTTATTGTTTTGCAGATTCGATCAAAGTAATATCTCCGTCCCTGCATATTACATTCAGCGTTGATGTGGCGCCATCGACATTGTTTTCGTAAAGAGAGCTGTCTTCTTTGCGTTCCGATTTGCCCTGCGGCAGATTGTCTGTGATCACATCTCCATCTGTGGTTTTCAGGTGAATATTCATCTTTGCTGCATTGCCGTTTTCCATTTGTATGAAAACATCTCCGTCTGAATTGTTTATTTCCAGATTACCGCTGAAGCTGCTGTGATTTGTCTTCAGATCGCCATCGGCAAGTGTAATGACTCCATCTGCAAATTTTCCCTGATCCAGTATCATATCTCCATCCAAAAAGTTTGCTGTCATATTTTTGCATGAGAACTGTTCTGCAGTCAGATCTCCATCGGCAAGCTGAATCCTGGCTTCGGAAAACCGTGCATCCTGCGGTACATAGAGAATCACTGTATTGATTTCTTCCTGTTTCTGCGTCTCGGTATGATGCAGCAGATTTCCAAGATCATAACTTATATAATAACTTCCTTTTCCGCCGGAAGTTTCCTGAAGCGTAAGCTCACCACCTTTGTTTTCCCATGTCAGTGGATTTTCATTACCGCCTTTTTCCAGTCGGTATTCCATGTAATAGCAGTCATCACCTGATTTTCTGATATCCAGGTCAAAATTTTGAAAATCTACATTCAGTTTTGTAAAAGCATTCATCTGCTGCTTTTCCATAACCTCAAGATTTTTCCTTGCAGAATCCGTTCCACCGGATATATATACATGTCCGGAACTATCGTTAAAATCCTTTCCGCCCGCAAAATATCCTGCTGTTGAAAGAACCATTCCCACCGCACAGAGCGTTAGAGCTGTTATCATTGCTGTTTTTGCAGTCTTATTCATTCTTATGCACCTTCTTTCTTACAAGTCTGTTGACCAGACGTCCGATCCCATTTGCACACCATTTGCAGATATATACAGTCAAAAGACCTGCAAGGATTCCAAGTCCTGTCATCAGGAATCCACCTCCGACCATCATGCAGGCTGCAGCAGCAGATTTCAGGATCAAAGAGACCCCAACCCCGATGGTCACAATACCTCCTGCTATCGCCGCAATGCCGGTAATAGCAATCGAAAAAATCACTGCCGCAACAGTGAGGATCACCGCACACAGCACTGTAAAAACAAATGCCAGAAGTGCCAGGCTGACCGGTGATGCACATAGAACCAGGAATACAAGAAGAATGATCTTGCCCGGAGAACGTCTCTTTCCTTTTAAGACCGGTGCTTTCTCTTCCACAATATCCTGATCCTTTTCTACGCTCTCCTGCAAAAGATTGAGAAACAGTTCTCTTGCTGCCTCTTTTGGTTCACCAAGTTCTCTCATAACCTGTTGTTCCTTCTCAGGACCTGCCTCTTCAAAATATTCCGAAAAGTACTCTATGGCATTGTCAAAATCTTCTTGCGGAAGCCGCTTCAGATATTTCTTCAGCTCTTCCATATATTCTTGTCTCGTCATTTTTTCACTCTCCCTTCCACAATATCATCTACAGTATTGCGATATTCCCGCCATTCTTTCCTCAGATATGCCAGCTGCCTGCGTCCCTCTTCCGTGATGGAATAATACTTTCGTTTCCGCCCCTGGAATTCCTCGGAATAAGTAGTCAGATATCCGCCCGTCTCCAGCTTTCTCAAAATAGGATACAGCGTCGATTCCTTGATCGCCGCAACCAGCTTCACCGTCTGGCTGATCTCATAACCGTAGGAATCCTGCTGTTCCACGACCGAAAGGATCAGACATTCCGTCAGAACAGCTGACACCGGATAATAGTACATATACTCACCCCTTTTGTATATATAAAATTTTTATATATAATTATTTTATATATAAACTATAAATTAGCTTAATCGAAAAGTCAAGCATAATATATAAAAATTTTATATATTATAAAAATTGGAGTGTAAAAAATCAAAAAAGCTAGAGACTTAGTCTCTAGCTTTTTTGTGTTTCCATGGTGTAATAAGAATATAAAGGGGCTTTTGCTAAATTTAAAAAGTCTTTTTTAAATTCTTGGGGTGGCATAGGTGCTTCTTGAAGGAGCCAAGTTTTGATAATGACAACGATTAGTTCCATGATAATTTTGGTTAAGACGTCTTTGGGGAGATTAAAGGTTTCGCTTTGGGGACGAATGATGTCTATTGCCCACTCAGTGTAGGTAGATACGATGGTATCTTCAAATGGTTGGGTAATAGCAGCTGTGTGTAAGAGTTTTAAGTGTTCTCTTTTATCGTAGACAAGAGGTAGCAGGTTATCAGCAACATAATCCAAGGGATTGCCATCTTTTTCTTTACCATAATGACGATACCACTGGCGAATTTCCCAGATGATGTAGTCGTCGACATAAGTGATAATTTCATTAAAATTTCTAAAGTGTTTCTGATAAATCGCTTGTCTAGAAACACCAGCTTTTAATGCAATTTCAGAGATGGTAAAGTTTGTCTTTTGGGGAGTTTCTGCGACTAATTCGAAAAAGGCACCTATGATTTTTTCACGTGTGTATCTTGCCATAGTGTTTTCCCCCAATAATAGTTTGTATTTTACCATAAAACAAAAGAGTTTTTCTCATTATTAGAAAAGAAAGATAATTGCCTATTCTAGCTAATCTACACCTTGTAAACCTTGATAAATTAACATTATGTCTATCTTTTTTCTAATTTTATTGTTTTTTGGTTTACGGAGTGTAAATAAAAAATGATAGCTTTTTACTAGATATGAGGATAAAATTAATTCGGAAAAAAGGAGATCGGGTTAAAAAGCTGTCATATTAAGCCTAGGAGTTTGTTAGGAGTCATTAGAAGCGAAAAAGGATTTGTAGTCAAAATGAAAAAGTTTTGTACTGTCAGGACGCAAGGAATAAGCATAAGTGATTTACCTGATTCAAAGGAACTATTAAAAGAACTAAGCAAAGTAAAGTACCGAGAACGTTATTTTCGTACTCTTAGAGGAACGATTTTTACCTTGATTACAGTGGCTGCGTCTGCTGTATTGGTAGCGAGTATTTGGTTGCCAGTTCTACAAATCTATGGTAATTCTATGACGCCTAATTTGAAAGCTGGAGATATGATAATCTCCGTTAATAGTAAAAATCTGGAGCAAGGTGATGTCGTGGCTTTTTATTATAAGGCTCTTTGTCAACTGTAGTGGGTGACTTATAGCTAAGCACGAGAGGAGACGAAATGCGTCTTCTCTTTTTGCATGTTTAAAGCGATAAAGATACGTTTTTTAAAGTTGTCAAAGTTCCTGAATCCAAAGGCATTACGCTTGATGTCTTTGATGAGTTTGTTGGTTGCCTCCAGTTTGGCGTTAGAATAAGGAAGCTCAATAGCGTTTATGACGTGTTCCTTGTAGTGAAGGATAGTTCTCAGAGCTGTTTTAAAGGTTTGATTGAGATGTGGTAAGGCTTCTTCAATCAAGTCAAAGAAGTAGTCAGCGTTTTTCTCTTGCAGGTGGAACAGCAGGAGCTGGTAGAGGTCATAATACCCTTTCAACTCAGGGACAAGGTGGAATATCTTGGTCAAACATTTTTTGGTGTGAGCGTTTCTCCAAAAGTCCTTGAACGAAAGCTGTTTAGAGAGAGTTTACGACTGTCTTTCAGCACGGATTTCCAGTAGTATTTGAGGGCACGATATTCAAGAGACTTCTTGTCAAACGGCTTCATGAGTTGAATACGTGTCTGATTAAGAGCACGGCTCATGTGCTGCACGATATGAAATCTATCAATAACAATCTTAGCGTTAGGAAAGAGTTTTGGAATCATTGGGATGTAACTGCCAGACATATCAACGGTAACGATTTTCACGCTGTCCCTAGGTAAGTGTCTAGAGTTTTGAGAATTAATAAAATAAATCTATAAGTCAAGAGAGCAATGAAAATTGTTCTCTTTTTCTGTACTAAAAAGAAAGGATACAAACATGACTTCTAATGAACTACATTCGCGTGAAATACTCATTGAATTTTTGATGTTTGAGTTAAAAATTTCACGTAAAGAAAGTCAAAGTCAACTTGCTGAATTAGAAAAATTTGGTCTTATTGAAATAAAACCAAATGGTCAGCTTTATTTTAAAATGGTATAGATTTATGGTTTTTAATGCAATAACTGTAGAACAGTATGAAACGTCTGAACGATATTTTAAACTTCCAAAACTTTTATTTGAAAGTCCTCGTTATGAAGATATGCGATTAGATTCAAAAGTATCTTATTCAATCTTAAAAGATAGACTAAGCCTTTCCCTAAGAAATAATTGGGTTGATGAAGAGGGACGAATTTATCTAGTTTATTCAAATACAAGTTTGATGAAAATTCTTAAAGTATCAAAGTCAACTTTGTTAAGGATAAAAAAACAATTAGCTGAATACGATTTAATTAAGGAAGTTCAACAGTCAACTAGTAGTAAAGGAAACCTTGCTAATCGTATTTATCTTGGAAACTTGATTGTTGATGATTTTGACGCTAACGATGATGAATTACCCGGGGTGTCAAATTTAGACCAGGGGGGTGTCAAATTTAGACCAGGGGGGTGTCAAAATAATACGGGGGTGGTGTCAAATTCAGCCCCTAATGAGACTGAATATAACGAGACTAATTATAGTGATCATATTAGTTCTAGAAAGACTGAGAAAAATTCTAATGAATTTTCACAGTCAACTGAAACTAATCAGTCATTATCACAAAATCAATCAACTCCATTCGTTGAACCAAAGTATTATTCTCTCTTGCAAATAATTGCTGATAAATACAATGAGCAGATGTTTGGGTTTCCTGATGTTTTAACAATGACTCATAACCAGAAAATGAAAATCGGACAATATTTAGCAAGTGGCTATGTAACAAGCGCTGAAGTATTAAACATGATTGAACGTATTCCGAAAGATAGCACTTCTCCATTAGCGTATTTGCTGAAATCACTAGAAAACTTAAAACAAGAACGACTGTATGAGCAAAAAAGTATAGCACATTTAAATGCTGGAAATTACTACAGCATGAAAAAAGAAGGTGATGAAAATGATTAATTTGATCTTAGCTTTAATTCCATCAGTCATTGTATTTATCTTTATTTTCTTAGCAGTTAAAATTCATGATGCACCGTTGATGGCAGATGATGAAATGACAGTAATATCATCTCCAAAGCATGATAATCACAAATTACATCACGAAGCCTAATAAAAGTAGTTGATCCGAGCAAGTCACAAAACTACTTGTGATCTTTGATAATTAAACACCAGCACCGACCTGATCAGCAAGCCTATGGAATAACAATGCATAAGGAAGGCGGTGTTACAGCCTGCTAAAGTAGTAGGCACGTCCTGGCTTAACTCCTGTTTAAGAGTTGTGAGTATTACTCATGCGTTTGTTTATTGCGGATAGAATTATATTCTACAAAAGCAAGAAAGGAGTTTGCTATGCCAAACTTACAAAAAGTATTTGATAGATCAGAAATGACTCTATCAGACTCACGTCTTCTTGGACAACAAGGTGAAGCTATTCTTTACCTTGTTGACGGAAGGCAAGCCATTGTCAGACCAAAGTTTGCAGTAGTGCAAGAAAAACGAATGGTTAATGGCAATTGGCAAGTTGTTAGTGAAGAGATTCTCCGTTTTCACGAGATCTACTCAGCAATTCTAACCGTCAAGCGAAAACACTTTATCATTGCTGAGAGAATTAATCGAAACGGAGATAATCTTCTTGTGTTAACAGGAGTTGGCTATCATCGCCAACGAAATGAATAAAGGAGGAAACCAATGAAAAAGATTAAAGCAGTCGCTTTATTTTCAACAGCTATTTTAGCAACGGCTTCAACAGGAGTTTATGCGGATGAATTGATTTCAGATGGCACCACTTCTCCCTCAACAGAGCAAGTGACACCATCAACAGCTCCCTCATCAGAGGTTGTTATCCCTGATGAGGGGTCAACCACCCCGTCAACAGACACAGGTTCTACAACGGAACCAACCGTCCCTGTTGATCCAACAAATCCTTCTTCAGACGTTACAGAGGTAACCGATGATAATGGTGTGACAACAGATCACACAGGTGATAGCGATACCCAAACGGAAAGTAATACAGATCCGAGTGAAGCGGTTCCTAATGTGGATGATGCAGGCGGTGTGGCAACAAATCATACCGTTCCAACAACGGATGGTGGGACAGCGACAGTCACTCCAGACACATCTGTACCTACCAACAATCCAAATATCTCAGCTGAAACAGCAGCTAATGCTGGTGCATTTCAAGTTGGTACAACCTCAACGGTTACAGGCCAAATCGTGCAAGACGTAACGACAGACTCACCAGTCTACACCAACACAGGCGCTACGATTGTGAGCACCCAAAATGGCTCAGTCGTATTGGCTGATGGCACGATTACCAGTCCTGAATCAATCGGAGCAACGACAAACAGTGATGGGACTATCTCAGTCACAACCGCAACTGGTGAAAGCACCACATTACCGATGACAGGTGATGAAAATACAACACTTTTAAGTATCTTAGGAAGTGCCTTAGCCGCTATTGGTGGTTTATTCTTTAAGAAACGCCAATACTTTAATTAAAAAATAGGATAGGAGAAAAACAAATGAATCAGAAAGAACAATTACAAGGACATGGTTATTTTCGGAAGAAAAAATGGGCAATACCTGAAGCTAACACTTTTGATGAGATTGATAATGAACTTTTTAAAGCTTTACAAGCTGAAATTGATGATATGAAGAAATTACTTTTTGATGAATTTAAAACGAAAGGACATGCGAAATTAAATGGTAGTGACGAAGGTTCTTCAGATTAAACACACTAATAAATTAAAACAAGCAATTGATTATATTACACGTGACAGTGCAACCTTAAAATTAGATACAGAACATTTAGAGGGTGATGAAAATTATTCTTTTGAAATTGTCAATGGTCAAGTGATGAAACGATTAGTATCTGGTCATGATTTGACAAATATATCTGATCCGCAAACGATTTATGAAGATTTTGTTTTACTAAAACAATCTGTTGACGTTCTGTACAATAATGAAACATTATCCGATTTAAAAAATGATAAACGAGTTTTAGCACATCATATCATTCAATTGTTTTCTCCGCAAGATGGTTTAATACCTGAACAAGTTAATGAGATTGGAAGAAAGACAGCTTTAGAATTAACTGGTGGTGATTATCAATTTGTGGTTGCAACACATATGGACAAAGGTCATTTATATAACCATATCATTTTTAACACAACTAACGAAGTTACGTTAAAAAAATTTCGTTGGCAAATAAATACAGCTCGTAACTTATTTCAAATTTCAAATAAGTATGCTGAACTTTATGGTGCAAAAATTTTAGAACCTAAACTTAGAAATTCCCACACAGAATATGCTGCCTGGAGAAGAAAAAATAATTATCGTTTTGAGATTAAAGAACGATTGAACTTTTTGTTAAAACACTCTTTAGATATGAATGACTTTTTACAAAAAGCAAAAGCCTTAAACTTGCAAATTGTTACAAGTGGTAAGTACGTTAAATATATGTTAATGGATCAACCACAAGAACGGTTTGTTCGTGATCGTACGTTATCAAAAAAAGGAAAGTTTTCACTTGAAAAAATCAAAGAACAAATTGCAACAAACGAAGTTGTTTATGATTTAAACGTCATAAAAGAAAAATATGATGAAGAACAAGAAAGTAAACAAGATGATTTTGAATTACAGGTTACAATTGAACCATGGCAAGTGCAGCAACTTACCAGTCAATCTATTTATGTTCCAATTACTTTTGGATTAGACAGAAAAGGTACAGTCTCTATTCCAGCAAGAATGCTTGACCAAAATGAAGATGGAACATTTACAGCTTTTGTTAAAAAGAATGATTTCTTTTACTTTTTGAATGCTGATCATTCAGAACAAAATCGTTTCATCAATGGAACAACTTTAATCAAGCAACTATCTGCTCAAAATGGTGAAATGATTTTGACTAAAAATAAAAATATTACCAACTTAGATAGATTAGTTGATGAATTTAACTTTTTGGCAATTAACAAGGTTACTAACTCAAAACAATTCGAAGAATTACAAGCTCAATTTTTGGAGCAATTAGAAGAAACAGATAAGACTTTAGATGTGTTAGATGAAAAGATGGCTTATCTTAATAAACTTATGGGAGCTTTATCAGATTATCAAAGTAATATTGTTCCGTCTGAAGTAAGCCTTGAACTTCTTGAAAAAGGTAAAATTGATAAGAATACAAAACTAGAAGACTTGCAAAAAGAGATTAAAGAACTTCAGATTGAACGTGATACACTCAAAAAGCACAGAGATAAAATTGTAAAAGATTATGACTTTGCAAAAGAGATGAAAGAAGAGCATGAGGAAATGGTACATAAAAATAGTAAGAAATTATGATGCTTACTTCAGGAAAAAGGTTATAATATATAAATATGAAAAACAAAAAAATTATTATACTTGTAAGTGTTATCTTAGTTGTTATTGTCCCTATCTTTATCAATCTTTCCTTTAAAGTGTATTTATCTCCAATATTCGCTGCAGAATGGGAAGCGGGTGATTTACTTTCTTATTATGGCTCATTATTAGGCGGTATTATTACTTTGGTTGGTGTTGTTATGACACTGAATTATCAGACTAAACAATCTGAGAGGGATGACTCAATAAAATATAAACCAATCTTAAAATTTTCTTCAGTTGAGAATACTTGTCCTGAATTTATTAGTCAACGTGAAGTTTTTGTCCGTTTTCCATTATTATCTTTTAAAGATGATGTTTATAGTGAAGCTAAAAAACAACGTTTTGAAGAGCAAATGAAGTGTGTAACTTCTTTTCATGTACTTTTAGAAAATAAAGGAAGAGGGGAAGCGGTTGATGTTTCATTGGATAATGTAAAACTCGAAGAAGTTAGCTGGGATGATGATAGTAATCTTTATATTGCATCAAGTATGCCATTATCTATGGGGGATATCTTGGTTGGTGAAAAAGCAGATATACTTGTCACCCTTCCTAATTATTTATTTTTAAAATCCGAAAATGTCGGTCAAAACCATATTAGGATAGTACTAGAGTTATCATATAATGATATGTTTCGAAGGAATAAAAAAGAGCTTGGTGTGCTTCTAGATTTTCAAGTTCTTGGAGAAACATTAGCGCCAGCTCCATATCCGTACAAGGATGGATTTTCATATTATTTTGTAAGAATTGGTTTTGTGAGTGCATTGCATTTGTAAAACAAAAAGGACAATTAAGTATACCTTATTGTCCTTTTTGTTTTACCTTGATTTTAAAGGATTCTCGAATAGGACAATAGAGTTAGGCAAAATAGAGGAGAAAAAATGGCGAAAATCGGTTATGCAAGGGTCAGTTCAGCTGACCAAAATTTAGATAGGCAGTTAAAACAATTAAATAACGTTGAAAAGATTTTTAAAGAGTCTATCAGTGGAGCAAGTAGAGAGCGTCCTCAGTTGATTGCAATGCTTGATTATATTCGTGATGGTGATATAGTCGTTGTAACTGAATTGGAGCGACTAGGAAGAAATAACAAAGAATTAACCGAAGTTATGGATGAGATAAAATTAAAAGGTGCAACCTTGGAAGTTCTTAATCTCCCCACCCTTAGAGGGATTGAAGATGATAATCTAAGACGTCTATTAAATAATTTGATATTGGAATTATATAAGTATCAGGCGCAAGCTGAAAGAGAACGTATTAAAGAGCGTCAGGCACAAGGAATTGCCATTGCAAAAGCCCAGGGTAAATATAAGGGACGTAGGGCACTATTTTCAGCTGATGACAGCAGATTGCAGCATGCTTTTGGCTTGTTTCTTTCAGGAAAATCAGATAGAGATGTTGCAGAACTGACGGGGATTAATGAGCGAACGTTTAGACGTTATCGAAAAAAATATGGTATTCATAGATAGTATAGAAAAATTATATATAATGATATTTACAAACATATTTATAATTATATATATAAATATATTTACAAATATATATAAAAATGCTATAATATATTTAGAAAATGAAACGAGGTGTAATAAATGACAAGAACACAAATAAAGTTTGAGGTAGTAGGTTCAATGAATTTAGAGGATTTACAAAGCTTGCTAAAATCTATTTCAAGACGATATCAATTAATTCATTTGTATTTAGCTGATTTTAATCAAAGAACTAACGATTGTGAAATAACACTTGTCATTTCCTCGCAAGATAATAACGTTAAAAATTTTAGTGACTTACAAGACTTATTAAGACAATGTCTAAAAGGTACAAGCGAATTAGATCAAATTGAAGATGATTTTGATAATCAAAATATTAAAACACTTCAAGAAGCTTGGAAAATAATTATCAATGATTTAGCAGAAAATATCATTGAATGGATTGAAGAAGAATTTGAAGGAGAATAAAAAATGAAAATTATTACATTTGCAGCTATTAAAGGCGGTGTAGGAAAAACAACTTTAGCATATAATTATGCTGAATGGTTAGCTGAGCAAAACTATCAGGTACTTTTAATTGATTTAGATCATCAATGTAATCTAACTCAAACGTATGATGTTTTTGAAAGTGAGGGGACTGTTGCTAATATCTTTAAACGAAAAGGTGACGTTGCTATTCATCATCTTAAAGATAATATTGATTTAATCCCAGGGTATATCCGCTTAGATACTCTTGAGAAAGAACTTGAAACTAAAAATTACAAAGATATGTTGCTTTACATGTGGCTAGAAGACAATTATGAGCCTAAAAATCTTGGTAAATATGACTTTATTTTAATTGATTGTCATCCTGATTTTTCAACGGCAACACGTAATGCTGTCGTAGTAAGTCACGCTGTTTTAAGTCCTGTTGTTCCGTCAAAATTTGGCTATTCAGCAACATTCAATATTCAAGAACGTCTTGAAGAATTTAAAGCTGAAACATTCGATTTTAAAACTCGCAAAAGTTATGTTACAGCTGATTTATACTTTTTAGGAAATATGATCAAGCACAATACCAATTCTTCAAGAGAACTTGTAGAACAGCTTCAAGGCAATGATAATGTTCTATCAACTATTCCTTATAGAGAGTTGTTCAATCGCTCAACATTAGATAAAGTGTCTCTTTCAGAGATGAAGGAAGATAAAGTACTATATCAAAAACATAAAAAATTCTTTGATAGTATTAACTGTACATTCAAAACAATTACTGATAAAATAGCAATGTAAATATATTTATATTGGTGTATATAATTATATTGAGTATAGAGGAGAAAAATATGGCATTTGATAATAACCAAGACAAAATTAGCAATCTTTTAAAATCAACTGACAACACAACTAAACATAACACTAATTCAAATTTTGAGTTTGAAAGAACTAAACAATTTATGTTTTCGTTACAACCATCTGTACGAGAAAAAATTACACAAATTGCTCATAATCGTGGTTATCGATCTGCATCATCATTTCTAAATGATTATTTTAAAAACTTCGAGTTATAAATATATTTACACATATATTTATATTGAATGTTATAAATATGAATATACTGCCCATTAAAAGAGAATAATCATGGATTTAATTACAAGACTTAAAGTTGAACGAGATGGCAGGGTTCATGGTGGCATTTATGATATTACTCAGAAGCATTTTGCTTATAATTCAAATAAAATTGAAGGCAGTCGTCTAACTGAAGAGCAAACTAGTTTCATTTATGAAACAAAAACAATCGCAAATATTGGTGGAACAGGCATCAAAATTGATGATTTGGTTGAAACTAACAATCATTTTAAATGTTTTGACTATATCATTAATACAGTTGATGAGCAGCTAACAGAAGACTATGTTAAAAAACTACATAGCATTTTAAAAGCTGGAACAAGTTCAGAATATAATGAATATGCACCAGTTGGGCGTTATAAGGTGTTTGAAAATGAAGTAGGGCAGATTGCCACAGCGGCTGTTGACTAGGTCATGGGTTAGTTAAGTTGCGAGGAAAATTTATGAAGAAAAAAATTTTTATTTCTTATGCTTGGGAAGAAAATAATGAAAAAGATAAAAAAGTAAAAATGTTTACCCAATGGTTAGCGGTTTATTTAAAAAAATGGGATTTTGAAGTACTTCTTGATGTATATGAGAATCATCCCGGAACAAAATTAGATTCATTCTTGGGATTTGGAAATTCTAGAATTTAAGGTAGCTGAAGACTATGACTTGGCTGC
>OGHK01000613.1_pt1 | contig 36230 bp, 35 predicted proteins | sample 1571411 | NCBI WGS metagenome assembly OGHK01 (sample SAMEA2582043, study PRJEB24529) | metagenome | biome: Human gut stool | place: China | collected 2011 | reverse complement strand
GTGCACAGCAAATTTGACAATAAAAGTGCTATATCCTTTTTTATTAAATGTGACTATTGGTGAAAGAAAAAGAGGGGAATCGTGTTCTAGAAAAATTATCGGATCAAGATTTTGTGGTATTACTTGATCTTCATGGCAAGATGATTGATTCTGAGACGTTTGCGAAGAATTTGGATACTTGGCAAATGAAACATTCAAATATTGTTTTTGTGATTGCGGGAAGTCTAGGACCAAGTGAAAAATTAGTTTCTAGAGCGAATTATCGTTGGAAATTATCGGATCTAACTTTTACACATTTAATGACGCGAGTCTTGATGTTGGAGCAGATTTATCGTGGTTTTATGATCAATAATGGTCGTAATTACCACAAGTAAGTGATGTAAGCGCTTTTTGTGAAAGATTTTACTTGTGAAAAACTAGTCAATCAATTTATGTAGTGATATAATGGATGTGCAAAAAAATGACAGTAGGAGGAATATACATGACAAAGAGAACTGTTAAAGACCTTGATGTAGCTGGAAAAAAGGTCATCGTACGTTGTGATTTTAACGTGCCAAGAAAAGATGGTGTTATCACTGATGATAACCGTATCGTAATGGCTTTACCTACAATTAAATATTTAGTAGAAAACAAAGCTAAAGTTATTTTGATGTCTCACTTAGGAAAAGTTAAGACTGAAGAAGACAAAGCTAAAAACAACTTGGAATGCGTAGCTGTACGTTTACAAGAATTGTTACCAGATGTAAAAGTAACTTTCTGCCCAGTAACTCGTGGTGAAGAATTAGAAAATGCTGTAAATGCATTAGCTGATGGTGAAATCGTATTAATGCAAAATACTCGTTACGAAAAAGGCGAAAGCAAAAACGATCCTGAATTAGGTGCATATTGGGCTAGCTTAGGTGAAGTATTCGTTGAAGATGCATTCGGATCTGTTCACCGTGCTCACGCTTCTACTGTAGGTATCCCTACAAATATTAAAGAAAATGGATTAGGATTCTTAGTAGAAAAAGAAGTTACAATGTTAGGAAAAGCTGTTGATGAACCAGCTCATCCATTCGTAGCTATCATTGGTGGATCTAAAGTATCTAGTAAGATCGATGTTGTTGACAACTTATTGAAAAAAGCTGATAAAGTTATCATCGGTGGTGGAATGGCTTATACATTCTCTAAAGCTGTTGGTGGTTCAATTGGTACTTCATTAGTTGAAGATGACAAATTAGATTTAGCAAAAGAATATTTAGAAAAAGCTGGAGACAAATTAGTTCTTCCTGTAGATAACGTAATCGCTGATGCATTCAGTGAAGATGCTAACACTAGTGTTGCTGATGCTGGACAAATTCCTGATGGATGGATGGGATTAGATATTGGTCCTAAATCTGTTGAATTGTTCAGAAAAACTTTAGCTGGTGCTAAAACTGTAGTATGGAATGGACCTATGGGTGTATTCGAAATGCCTAAATTTGCTAAAGGTACTGAAGAAGTATGTAAAGCTATCTCTGAATTACCAGAAGCTATTACAGTAATCGGTGGTGGAGATTCTGCTGCTGCTGCAAAACAATTAGGATATGCAGACAAATTCTCTCACGTTTCAACTGGTGGTGGAGCTAGTTTGGAATATATGGAAGGTAAAACATTACCTGGTATCGCTATTATCAGCGAAAAGTAATAAGGAGATGTACTTAAAATGAGAAAACCTATTATCGTTGGAAACTGGAAAATGAATAAAAACAACGCTGAAACAAAAGCTTTCTTCGAAGCTGTTGATGGTGTTGCTGCTAGCGAAAATGCTACTTATGGAATTGGATGTCCATTTACTGATTTAAGAACTGCATTGGATCACGCTAAAAACTTAGTTGTAGCTGCTGAAAACTGCCACTTTGAAGATAGTGGAGCTTTCACTGGTGAAGTTAGTGTTCCTATGTTAGAAGAAATGGGAGTTAAATACTGCATTATCGGTCACTCAGAACGTCGTGAAATGTTCGGTGATACTGATGAAACAGTAAACAAAAAAGCGAAACGTTTGATCAAAGCTGGAATCACTCCAATCTTATGTGTTGGTGAAACAGAAGCTGATTACGATGCTGGAAACTCAGAAAAAGTAATTCGTGAAGAATTAGCTGGTTCTTTAGCTGACTTATGTCCAAAATGTGTTGGTGAAATGGTAATTGCTTACGAACCAATCTGGGCTATCGGAACTGGAAAATCTGCTTCAGTTGAAATTGCTGAAAACTGCTGTAAGATCGTACGTGACCAAGTTAAGGTTATGTATGGTGAAGAAGCTGCTGAAAAAGTACGTATCCAATATGGTGGAAGTGTTAAACCTAACAACATCGTTGAATATATGGCTCAACCAGATATCGATGGTGCATTAATTGGTGGTGCTAGTTTGAAAGAAGATAGCTTCACAGAAATCATTGAAAAAACAAAATAATTGATGATCATTTAGGCCTCTTTGAGGCCTTTTATTTTTAGTCTTTTCTAACCAAAAATAAATTTTAGGGTTGTTTGGAAGGTGGTTTCGTGGTAAACTAATTATGAACTATTTTAAATAGGGGGTAGAATAAAATGAACTTTGTAGAAAATAATGGTAAAAAAGTCGCAGCAATTCTTTGTGTAGCATCTGCTTTCCCTGTTGTCGCAACAGTGGTTGCAGCTAAGGAAGAACCAGGATGGCATGGCGATCGTTACGTAAATGAAGATAAAACTGTAGCTAAAGGATGGCAAGAAATTGAAGGAAAATCTTACTATTTCTCAGAAGATGGTACAGTGAACTCTTCAAAAACAGAAAATGCTACTACAGCAAGTGTTTCTAGTAACATTACGGGGGAAGTGAAAGAAACAGTAACAACAGCTAGTCAAGAAGCTGTAAAACAAGAAACGGAAGAAAAAGCAGTTGTAGATGAAGCACCTGTTCAAACTGAAGAAGTTAAAACAGATACAACAGAAACAACTACAGACACAACTGATACTACTGAAACTCCAGAAGCTCCTGCAGCTCCAGTAGAAACACCTAGTGTTGACACAACAACTCAGACTCCAGAACAGGATCCAACACCTGCTCCAGAAGCTCCTGCAGCTCCAGTAGAAACACCTAGTGTTGATACAACAACACAAGCTCCAGAACAGAATACAACACCTGCTCCTGCAGCTCCAGAACAAACACCAGAGCAAAATCCAACACCTGCTCCAGAAGCTCCTGCAGCTCCAGAACAGACTCCAGCTCCAGCTCCTGCTCCAGAAGGAACTGTAACCCCTGCACCAGAACAAACAGCTTCTAGCTTAGGTGATCGTATTTCTTCATCAGCTCAAGAATTAGTCGGTGTAACGGATGGATTATGGTGTACACAAGTTGTACAACAAGCATTAGCAAATGCGGGTGTAAGTGATGCATATCAATTATGGCCTGATCAATATCAAGGTGTATATGGATATTATACAGATAGTCCTTTAGCTGGTGACTTGATTTACTACAATAACGGTGGACGTGGTGTTGACCACATCGCTATCTATATTGGAAATGGACAAGCTGTACATGGAAACTATAATGGTAAAACTGTAATAGCTGATGCATATCAAAGTGGTATGGGTAATCCACAATATATTCGTGTAGTAAGATAATTGAATTTTTAAGCTTGGCAATTTGCCAGGCTTTTTTTTAATGTCGTTGTATTGTATAATATGATGTAGTTTTGGAGGCTATTATATATGAATGAAGCATATAAAAATCTTCTAGAAAGAAGAAGTGTTAGAAAATATAATGATAAAAAGGTCAGTCATGACTTAATTGAAAAAATTGTATATGCAGGTCAATTTGCGCCTAGCGGCATGAATCGTCAAATCTATGCTTTTGTGGTTGTAGAAGATGAAGAGTTAGTTAAAGCGTTATCTAAAATGAATGCAGAAGTTATGAATTCATCGTCAGATCCTTTTTATGGAGCTAAAAGTATGATTATTGTCTTTGCGGATTCAAATGCACCGACATATTTATATGATGGAGCTTTAGCTATGGGAAATCTAATGAATGCAGCCAATGCTTTAGGCGTCGATTCATGTTGGATCCATCGAGCTAAAGAAGTTTTTGAAACGGACTTTGGTAAAGAATTAAAGAAAAAATGGGGCTTACCAGAATCTTATGAAGGTATTGGACATTGTATTTTAGGCTATAGAGATGGAGAACTTTCAAAGCGCGCTGAAAGAACTTCTAAGGTGATTTATGCATAATATACGTATTGGACAAGCTGTAGATATTCATCAACTTCAAGAGGGTAGAAAACTCATTCTAGGCGGTGTAGAAATCGAACATTCAAAAGGTTTGTTAGGACATTCAGATGCCGATGTTTTAGTACATGCGGTAGGTGAAAGTGTTTTAGGAGCCCTTGCTCTAGGGGATTTAGGAAAGCATTTTCCGGATACGGATCCTAAATATAAAGGCGCGAATAGTTTAGATTTATTGGCTCATATCTATGAAATGATGAATGAAATGGGTTACCAGATTGGAAATGTGGATGCGACAATCTTGGCAGAAAGACCGAAAATGGCACCACACATTATGGCTATGCGAAAAAATATTGCAGCTGTTTTACATTGTGATATGGAAGACATTTCCATTAAGGCTACGCGTGGAGAAAAGCTAGGCTTTGTAGGAAATGAAGAGGGCATAGTGAGTTTAAGTGTTTGTATATTGGAGAAAAAAAGATGAGAGTTGTAATTCAAAGGGCAAAAAACGCAAAATGCACAGTTGAAGGGCAAGTGACAGGACAAATTGATCATGGCTATTGTATTTTTGTAGGTTTTAATAATGAGGATACAGAAGAAATCATTGATAAAATGATTCATAAAATTTTATTTTTACGTATTTTTGAAGATGAAAATGGGAAGATGAATAAATCGATTCAAGATGTAAATGGTAGTATTCTATCTATTTCACAATTTACTTTATATGCCGATTGTAAAAAGGGAAATCGCCCAAGTTTTACCAATGCAGGAAAGCCAGATTTAGCTACAGTATTATATGATCAATTTAATCAGAAGTTACAAGATCAAGGTATGTATGTAGAAAAGGGGATTTTTGGAGCCGATATGAAGATTGAATTGTTGAATGATGGTCCAGTTACAATTGTATTGGATTCGAAGGAGTTGTTTTAATGGAAATTATATATGGAAATATATTGGCAGAAAGTATTAAGTCTTCAATGAAACAAAAGATTGATGACATTCGTGCCCAAAAAAAAAGATTACCTTTATTAAGTGTAGTTCTTGTAGGAAATAATCCGGCAAGTATGTCTTATGTTCGTGGTAAAGAAAAGGCTTGTTCTTCAATAGGAATGCTTCAAAAAACGATTCGCTTAGATGAAAATGTATCACAAGAAGAATTGAGTAATGTGATTATGGAGCTAAATCTAGATCCGGAAGTGGATGGTATTTTAGTCCAAATGCCATTGCCAGATCATTTAGATGAAACGGCCGCCTTAGAATTGATTGATCCACAAAAAGATGTGGATGGTTTACACCCCATGAATGCCGGGCGTTTATTGACAAATTGTCCAGGCTTTATTCCATGTACTCCACAAGGTGTTATGGCTATGTTAGATTCGATTGGATATAAAGATTTATCGGGAAAACGTGCTGTTGTTTGTGGAAGAAGTAATTTAGTTGGAAAACCCGTCGCGTTATTGCTTCAAAATCGCAATGCGACAGTTACAATTGTACATTCGAAAACACCAAATATTGAACAGATTGCTTCACAAGCGGATGTTTTGATTGTTGCGATGGGTGTTAGTCAAATGGTCAATGAAAATTGGGTAAAAGAAGGAGCTGTCGTGATTGATGTGGGTATTAATCGTGTCAATGGAAAACTTGTTGGGGATTGTGACTTCGAATCGGTTGCGAAAAAGGCAAGTTATGTAAGTCCTGTGCCAAAAGGTGTTGGTCCAATGACGGTTTGTATGTTATTATCGAATACGCTAGATGCATATAAAATGCATACGCAAGGAGAATAATTATGGAATATGGATTAAATGATATTGTTGAAATGAAAAAAGAGCATCCTTGTCATAAGTCCACAGAATGGAAAATTATTCGCATGGGTGCTGATATTCGAATTAAGTGTTTGGGTTGTGGAGCAAGTGTTTTGATGCCTAGACAAAAATTTGAAAAGAAATTGAAAAAAGTAATTCGACATGAAGAAGAATAGAGAGGATGTATTGAATTTATGCCATTAACTGCAGGAATTGTTGGTCTTCCTAACGTAGGAAAATCGACTTTATTTAACGCTATCACAAAATCTCAGGTGGAAGCTGCAAACTATCCATTTGCGACAATTCAGCCAAATGTAGGTGTTGTAGAAGTACCAGACTATCGTATTGATCGTTTAGTTGAAATCTTCAATCCGAAAAAAACGATTTATACAACATTTGAATTTACTGATATTGCAGGATTAGTAAAGGGAGCAAGTCAAGGTGAAGGTTTGGGTAACCAATTCTTATCGAACATTCGTTTAACAGATGCGATTTGTCACGTAGTGCGTTGCTTTGACAATCCGGATATTACACACGTAGAAAATAGTGTGGATCCAATTCGTGATATTGAAATTATCAACTTAGAATTGACTTTAGCTGACCTTCAAACGATTGAAAATCGTAGAAGTAAGATTGAACGTAAGGCTAAGACAAACAAAGATAAAGAATCATTGGATGAACTTGCTTTATTGGATCGTCTTCAACCTGTTTTAGAAGAAGGAAAACCAGCGCGTTCATTAGAATTAAATGAAGAAGAACAAATTTTGATGAAGGGTTATAACTTATTGACCGCAAAACCAATGATTTATGTTGCCAACTTAGATGATGAAGGGATTATGGATCCAGATTCATGCGCTTACTACAATCAAGTAAAGGAATATGCACAAAGTCAAAATAACCAAGTCGTTGCCTTGTGTGCGCAAATGGAAGAGGAATTGTCTGGTTTAGATAAAGAAGAAAAAGATGCGTTCTTAGAAGAATTAGGTGTTGAAACTTCTGGTTTGGATCAATTGATTCAAGAAGCCTATTCCGTATTAGATTTATGTACATTCTTAACGGCTGGAGAAGATGAATGTCGTGCATGGACATTCAAAAAAGGTATGAAAGCACCGGATTGTGCTGGCATTATCCACACAGATTTCAAAAAAGGCTTTATTCGAGCAGAAGTATATCGTTTTGATGATATTGATGAATTGGGTAGTGAATTAGCTATTAAAGAAGCAGGACGTTTACGTCTAGAAGGAAAGGATTATGTCGTTCAAGATGGCGATGTAATGCATTTTAGATTTAATGTTTAGTCTACAAAGTATTGTCTATTTGGTGATTGCCGTTATTCTATCTATGTCAATTCATGAAACAGCTCATGGCTTAGTTTCTTATTGGATGGGAGATCCAACGGCTAAATTAGAGGGAAGATTAAGTCTAAATCCTTTTAAACATGTGGATTGGCTAGGCTTAGTTTGTCTATTGATCTGTGGATTTGGATGGGCAAAACCCGTTCCAATTGATGCAAGATATTATAAAGACGCAAAAACAGGGATTATTTGGACAAGTTTTGCGGGGCCTGTCGCAAATTTTCTTTTAAGCTTTATTTGTATATTCCTATTTTATGCACTTTATAAATTTGCACCTCAATTTATGATGACAAGTGTTGGTTATTTTGTATCAAACACATTGACCTATACAGGACTTATTTCTACGGGATTTGGAATTTTTAACTTAATTCCAGTTCCACCACTAGATGGATCGAAAATATTATTTTCATTTTTACCAGATGATAAGTATTATAAATTTATTGATGGTGCACCATGGATGAACATCTTATTTATCTTTTTGATTTTTACAGGTCTATTAGATTATCCACTAGGTATGTTACGTTCAAATATGATTCAATTTTTTGAGATGATCGCAAAGATGATTTTAGGTTTCTAAAGTCATCTTTTTTAAACGCTTTCATTAAAAAATGACATTTTACTAAAAATTAACATAAATTTAATATTGTTTTGACATTATTTTTATTGCATAATAAAGACGTCGCAATATGGAATTTTTTGCGTGAAAAATTGAAAATAAAATATTCATTTTATAAAAGGAGTTCAAGATGGAAATAGTTACAATGGTCTTATCCCTATTAGGTGGCATTGCGTTATTTTTGTTCGGTATGTCTTTAATGGGCGATGGACTAAAAAGCGTAGCTGGTAATAAGTTAGAAGCATTCTTGTACAAGATGACAAACACTAGTCTAAAAGGTGTTGCCCTAGGTGCAGGTGTTACTTCTGTTATTCAATCTAGTAGTGCTACGACAGTAATGGTCATTGGTTTTGTTAACTCAGGTATGATGAAACTAAGACAAGCAATCGGTATTATTATGGGTGCTAATATTGGTACAAGTATTACCGGTTGGATATTGTGTTTATCTTATGTTGGTGGATCTAGTGGTATTGCGAGCTTATTTTCAACAGCTACGATTACAACATTGTTTGCGTTTATTGGTATTTGTTTAAAAACATTTGGAAAACGTACTACACATAAAAATGTTGGAAATATCATGCTTGGTTTTGCGATTTTAATGACAGGTATGCAACAAATGAGTGGTGCTGTTTCACCTTTAAGAACAAATGAAACATTCATTAGTATGCTTACAATGTTCTCAAATCCAATTATGGGTATTCTTGTTGGTATTTTGTTTACTGCTGTTTTACAAAGTGCAAGTGCTGCGATTGGTATTTTGCAGGCACTATCTATGACAGGCTCATTGACATTTGCGGCAGCCTTCCCAATTAACTTAGGAATTGGTATTGGTGCTGCATGTCCTGTGTTGATTTCTGCCTTAAGTGCAAATAAGAATGGTAAACGTACCGCATTAGAATATTTGATCAATGACTTATTTGGTATGATTATTTGGTCTATCTTATTCTATGGTTCAAATCTATTTATGCACTATGATTTTTTGAATAAAGTTATGTCTCCAATAAATATTGCATTAATGAATACAGCGATTCGTTGTGGAAATGTATTAGTTTTATTCTGGTTCATTCCTCAAATTGAAAAATTATTGATGCGTATTGTCAAAGACAGTCCAGAAGATCTAGCAGAACAGGCTGACTTTGATTTATTAGAAGAACGTTTGATTCCTTATCCTGCCTTAGCTATTGCTCAATGTCATCGTGTTATGAATGGTATGGCTAAAAAGGTTCGTAATAATGTGAATCGTTCAATGAACTTGATCAATGAATTTAGACCTGAAAAATATGAGAAAGTACATCGTAAAGAAACATTGATTGATAAATATGAAGCGCGCTTAGGTTCTTATTTGATGCAACTTACAAAACAAGCATTAAATACTGAACAAACAAGACAAGCCTCATTATATCTTCATACTATTAGTGACTTTGAAAGAATCGGTGATCACGCGGCAGATATTGCCGAGATGTCAAAGAGTATCAATGAAAATCGTATGGAAATGTCAGAGGCTGCCATGGATGAGTTAAACCTTGTCATGGAAGCCGTTCGTGAGTCGATGAATATGACATACCATGCATATCTAGAAGATGATTTAGATTTGGCTCGACGTGTATCTCCACTTGGAATTGTCATTCGTGGACTATGTGATGAAATGAAATTACGTCACGTTGAACGTTTATCTCAAGGAAACTGTGGACTTGAAGAAGGTACAGTATTCAATGATTTATTGAACAGTTTAAACCGTATTGCCACACACTGTGCAAGTAGTATGGTGGCCTTGGTCAAGATTCGTGAAAAAGATACAGATATCCATATTCACGATTCAAAGGTATATGCGATCGACGGTGACGATTATAAAACGACGTTAGCTGAATATCGAGAAAAATATGATCTTGGACAAAGAGAAGGTCGTATTGTAAGTATGGAAGACGATCAAGTTGAATAGAAATTAAAAAAGGGCCTGAGAAATCAGGCCTTTGATGTATCAATTTGAATGTCACATTTGTCTTGGATTGAAAAAGTATTAAAATAGGCTTCTTCTAAAGGAATCCAGCGTTGAATGAAATTATTCAACATCTTTGGATTTCTTTTTCTTAGTCTTTCTATTTGTTCATCTTTATTGACTGTTAAGAAAACGGAAAAATCATAATATTTTTGAAGACTAGAATGCATAGAATAAGAGCCTTCTATAATATTGAATGGTTTATATGGAATTAAAATAGCATGCTCTATAGACATAGTTGAACAATTGAATTTACGCAACTTTACATCTTCATGTTTTGATAATGGAATTAATATTTCTTCTTTAAAACGCTCATGATCCACATTTTCTCCAGGACTTTCAAGCCTTTCTTTTGTTCTTTGATGGGGTTGCAAGAAAAAGTCGTCCATTTTAAATACGTTGCAGTCATATATTTGTTTAAGTAAGTCTGCAAGTGTAGTCTTACCAGAAGCACAACGTCCATCAATTGAAATCATAGAAGGGTGATTATTGTCTATATATTGGAATAATTCTAAAAATGGAAGATACTTTTTATGAATTAAGCGATAGGATGGATGATACAATTGATTGAACGTATCTGAATGATGAAGGGCAGGATACCCCTCTTTTTTCCATTTTAAAAGTAAATCCTTAGATTCTTCGTAAGAAAAGGGAAGAGTATTGTCGAAGATAAGATCTAAAAGAGTTTGAATCTTATCTTCAAGTTGTTTGATTCCATTTTCTTCTTGTTGGCATGATCGTATAAATAAGGTGCTTAGTGTATTTACATTTAAACCATAATTCAAATGTAGACGAATATAGTCTCCATCTAATTCTTCAATTGAATTTGAAGAATCTTTATGATTTTGTAGTTCTTGTTCAATACTTGATTTGACGGTAGAGAAATCAGAAACAAGGTGTTCACATCCAAAACTACTTTGATACAAAAACTTCATAAGGTCTTGTAATTCAAGTTGTGGGTATAATTTAAATTGATTAAGTATATATTCTTTTGTGTTCATAGAATGTATTTTATCACATTCTTTTCTTTTTGATTATAGATAAAAACTATAACAAGTACATATTTTTAAATATTATAAATAATCAATAAGAAATGATAAAATGATGTCATTGGAGGAAATTGACTAATGTTGAATATTAAATATGATATTGTAGGATCTTTTTTAAGACCACAAGAAATTAAAGAGGCACGTGCTAAATTTAATAATAATGAAATCACATATGAACAATTACGTGATATTGAGGATGAACAAATCGCAAAGTTGGTTTCCAAAGAAGTACAGCACGGCTTGAAGTTTGTGACGGATGGAGAGTTTCGTCGTCACTGGTGGCATTTGGATTGGTTAAAAGAATTTGATGGTTTTACGACAAAACACTTAGACAAGTTCATTAATGGAAGAAACAATCATATTGAATTGGGTATGATTGAAGGAAAGATTATCTATGATCCAAATAAGGCACATAAAGAAATGTACGCATGGGATTTCTTAAAGAAGGAAGCAAGTAAATATGGTGTAGAAGCCAAGAAATGTATTTCTGGACCAAACATGATTTTGATTGATCATTTCTTACAACTAGGCATTAAAGATACACCATATTATGGTACGGATATTGAAGCGGTGATTGAAGATATTGGATTGGCATATCAAGCAGCCATTCGTGATTTCTATAATCATGGATGTCGCTATATTCAAATTGATGATACTTCATGGACCTATATGATCGATGATACGTTTGTATCAAAGGTAGAAGGTTTGGGTTATACAAAAGCACAAGTACTAGATTGGTTTGTGCGTGTAAGTACAAAAGCTTTAGAAAATCGTCCAGAAGATATGCAGATCGCAACACATTTCTGTAAAGGAAACTTCAAAGGAAATCCATTATTCCATGGATTCTATGATACGATTGCCAAATCGGTCGCAAGTATTCCATACGATGGCTATTTTGTAGAATATGATGATGCTCGTAGTGGAACCTTTGATCCTTGGGCTGTTTTAAAAGGCACTGACCGCACATTTGTAGCTGGATTGATTTCTACAAAACGTCCAGAATTAGAAGAGCATGATGCGATTAAAGAGCGTTATGAACAAGCTAAAGCTGTAGTTGGTGAGAATATTGCTCTTTCTCCACAATGTGGATTTGCCTCTGTAGAAGAAGGAAACTGTATTGATGAAGAAACACAATGGAAGAAAATTGATTTATTGGTATCTTGCCAAGACTTTATTTAAGAGAAATTGTTAGATTTCTCTTTTTTCTTCACAAAAAAAGGAACAATTACTTGTTCCCATAATATGAATTTAAGAAAGATTCTTTGAATTCTTTAAATGTACCATCTAAAATAGCTTGTCTAGCCTGTTCTGTAAGACGAATAATGAAACGAAGATTATGTATCGAAGCTAGTTCAAAATATTTGGCTGATTCTGTGCGGTCTTGTGATTTCCAAAGTCTTCTTAATTCGCCTAATGTGATTTTACTTTGACATGTTGGACAATCACATCCTTCATCAATGATTTCATCGCTATCTCTATATTTAGATAGATTGATAGGACCATGCATTGTATACAATCTTCCATGTCTTGCCTCTCTTGTGGGGGCAACACAATCAAATGTATCTGCACCATTTTCAGTACCAATCAAGATATCATCTGGATGAGATAAACCTAATAAATGTCTTGGCTTATTTTCAGGTAGTTCTTCGTTACACCAAGTTAAAATATCGCCTAATGTTTCTTTTAAGAAGGCACCACCTAATCCATAGCCATCAAAATCCATTTGTGCATACTTTTTACAAGTAGATCTTCTAAGATCTTCCCATCGCCCACCTTGAATAACTCCATACAAAGATTGGTGATAGCCTAGATCATCACAATGTTTCTTATGTTCATCAAGACTTCTTTTTGCCCAACGCTCAGTTCTTGCCAAGGATTCAACATTATATTCATAAGTATCCGCTAAAGAAGTTAATTCATCATAAGCCATATGGATATCGGCTCCAATACGACATTGAATCTGCATACTTTCTTCAGGACCAATAAAATCTTCCTGCCCTGTAAATGGATCATGAAAGTGTACTCCATCTTCTGTAACGTGGGCTAAACGTTTTTCTTCTTCGGTATTTTTCATATTGTCTTCACGTTTCATGCTGACAACTTTTCCACAACCTGAACCTAAAGACATGACTTGAAATCCACCGGAATCCGTTAAGGTTGGACCATCCCATTTTGACCATGCAGATAAGCCTCCATTAGCGGCAATCTCTGGGGAAATGTTTCGTAAATGATATCCATTACTTAACATGGCTTGAGCATTAATGCTCTTTAATTCTTCCATAGAAACAAAACGAACTTCACCATGTGTTCCCACGCACATAAATGCCGGCGTTTTAATGTCACCATGAGGTGTATGTATAATTCCGGCTCTTCCTAAATGACCAGGAATTCTTTTTTCAATTTCAAAATAAAATTTATTGTCATTTTTATATTCCATAAATGCCTCCAACTCATTTATTCTATCATATATTAGCGTCGGCTTATATAAAAGATTATACCAAGTATACTGATTATACCTGCAACATATCTAATACCTAGATCAGATGTCTGAGAAAATCGACATCGCAACAGAACTTGTACTCTCATTGGTTGCCAACATTGTTTCTGATTGGCAAGCCATATTAAATGCAGTAGAGCTAGTTCTTTATACAATACACATTAAAGAGAATAGTGAAATTAAGATGAATCTCTTTCTGTTCTTATTGAAATTTGAGGACAATATACTTTTGCCGATTCTGGCAACATCCAATAAAGAAAGTACAAATGTAATTGTTGTATTGGATAAATTTGCCTCTTGCGATATAGCTATAGGTTATATATAGTACGCACTAACAAACAATAAATATTTATTTTTCAAAAACGATTTTTATTTTACCATAAGTTTTATTGAAAACCCTATTTTTTCTTTCTATAATATATATCGGTGATAATTTATGAAGAAAACAATTTGGATAGCAACGAGCAATGCTCATAAAGTGGAAGAGTTTCAGACGATGTTGAAGGATTGTGATGTGAAATGTTTAAAAGATTTAGATCATACAATCCATATTATTGAAGATGGAACAACTTTTGAAGAAAATGCATTGATTAAAGCTCGTACATTATTTAATGAACTACATGAACCTGTCATTAGTGATGATTCAGGTTTGGAAGTGGATGCGATGGATAAAAAGCCGGGTGTTTATTCCGCTCGTTTTTTAGGTGAAGATACAAGCTATGATATTAAGAATCAATATATTATAGATCAAGTACAAGGTAAGGTGCGTACAGCTCGTTATGTGTGTGTTATTGCCTATATTGATGAAGATGGAAAAGAACATGTATATCGTGGTGAATGTGAAGGTTTGATCCATGATAAATTGGAAGGTGAAAATGGATTTGGTTATGATCCTATTTTCTATTATCCTGCATTTAAGACAACGCTTGCCAATGTGAGTGAAGAAAAGAAAAATAGTGTTTCACATCGTGGTATTGCGCTTGAGAAGTTTTTAAAAGATTGGAGTAAATAAGTATGTTGCATGTTGTATTGTATGAACCGGAAATTCCACAAAATACAGGAAATATTATTCGAACTTGTATGGCTACAGGTTCTCGTTTGCATTTGATTGAACCATTGGGCTTTTCGTTAGATGAAAAACATTTGCGTCGTTCGGGAATGGATTATATCAAAGATGCCGATATTCATATTCACAAGAATTGGGATGCGTTTGTGGCTGAAAATCCATGTGAACATTATTATTTTATGACTCGCTATGGAAAAAAGGCACCAAGTGAATTTGACTTCACAAAAGAAGAGGGCGATGTTTATTTAGTGCTTGGAAAAGAAAGTACGGGTGTAGACAAAAAAATCCTCAAAGAACACTTAGATACTTGTATGCGTCTTCCTATGGTCGCAAACGCAAGAAGCTTGAACTTGTCCAATTGTGCTGCCATTATTGTATATGAAGTGTTGCGTCAACTTGATTATCCAGGACTTAGTACGCATGAAGAGCTAAAGGGAGAGGATTGGCTTGAAAATCTTAAGGTTGATTGATCAATGCATAGATTCGTTTGAGAAGCGAATCTTTCTTTTTATTTTCTTTCTTTGTTTATATTGGTTGTGGCAGAATGTATGGCAGCTCATTCTGTTTGGTAAATTATTCTTTGTGACGGATTATGAGAGTTTATTTTATATTCAGTCAACACTAAGTATGTATCAATCGAGTATTTTCATTCGTATCCTATATTATGTGATTTCAAATCCAACTTTGAATGTGTTTAAACTCATTAGTTGTATAAAACTAATAGACATTTTGGCTATTGCAGGAGTCATATTATTGATAAAAAAGTTTCGAATTGTCGTTATTTTTAATGGAATTAAATATGTTTGGGGCTTGTTTTGGGTTGTTAAAGCATTAAATTCAAAAAGTGTATATTTGGTAATTTCTTGTTTAAAATGGCTTTCTTTAGGGCTTTTTATAAGTATGTTGATTGTTTCTATAGTTTTACTGTATACGCTTTCAAAAATGATTGCGAATTATGATGATTTTGTTCATGAATTGTAGACAATATTATGCATTTACTAAATTGTGTACAATTTTTTATAAAATCACATAATTTACCACATTTTAGAATCAAGTGCTTTATATAAAGCTTATTAAGGAAAAATTAAGAAATAAATTACTAAAAAGTGCAAATGATTTTTAAGCGAAAATTTGCAACAAAAAAGAATACTTGTTAAACTTCAGATGTTGTAACGAAGAGGTGATATGATGAATTTTATCGAAAAACATAGTAAAATTTTAGCCGTAAGCCTATGTCTATTGACTTCTGGTCCAATTGTTTCGACAATGTATGCCAAAGAAGTTCAACCAGGATGGCATGGTGAAGGCGCAGATCGTTATTATATTTTAGAATCAAATCGTCAAACAGCTACTGGTTTAACAAAAATCGATACTGAACTTTACTATTTCAATAGTAAGGGTGAAATGCAGTTTGGTTGGCAAAATGTTTCGGATGAAACATATTATTTCCAAGCAGATGGAACTGCAGCAACAGGCACTGTTACAATTCACGGCAGTGAATATAATTTCCAAAAGGAAGGTATTCTTCTTCATGGATGGAGTGAAGATGGTAAATCATTCTACGATGAAAAAGGAAACAAGACTTCAACAAACTGGGTTGAAGACAATGGCGCAAAATATTATTTTGACGACAAAGGAAATTGCGTAACGGGTTGGCAAAAAATCGATGGCCAGGAGTATTATTTTGGTGAAGATGGAAAGATGGCTACAGGTCAATTTGATGTAGACGGAAAAACATATTTCACTGGGGAAGATGGAATCTTCCGTACTGGTTGGCAAGTAATCAACGGTCAGGATTATTATTATGCAGAAAATGGTGAAGTCACTAAGAATAAATTCTTAGATATTGATGGAACTAAATACGCATTCGATGAAAATGGTAATTTAATTAAGAATACCGAAAAAGATGGATATAAGATCGATGAAAATGGTGTTGCGACTGAAATAACTCCTTCTCAGGATTCTTCAACTCAAGACACTACAAGTACACCGGCTCAAAGCACTACAACAAACACAAATACAAGTACAAGTACAAACACAAGTACAAATACTACACAAGCTCCAACACAAAGCACAACAGGTGGTTCTACAAACAATAGTTACAACAATAACTATGCGCCATCGACTCCAAGTGTAAGCTCTTCAGCTATTGCGGCTGCAGCGTTGAATCAAATAGGAGCAAGTCAAGATTGTACAATGTTAGTCACAAATGCTTTAGCCGCTGTAGGAATTAATTTCCACGGTTCTCCTGAACAATATTTAAGTTTAGGACGCATTACATCAAGTCCAGTTGCAGGTGATATTATTGTTTATTCAGGTCACGTTGCAATTTATCTTGGAAATGGACAAGCTGTTCATGGTGGATGGCTAGGCAATCAAACAGTTGTTGGCCCTGTTTCTTGTGGTAATGCATTGATCGCATATGTTCATGTAGGTTAGAATTCAATTCTAACCTTTTTTTTGTTTTTGTGGTAAAATCAATAATATATTTTTCAAGGAGGTCTTGTATGAACTATATTCAAACGCAAAAATTTAGCGATGTCTATGTTTCTTGTAAAACAATGATGCCTTTTAATCGAAATACAATTACAGCACTCAATGTTCTTGTATATATGATGAAGGCAAAAACAGAAAAGATGGATTCAAAACAGAAATTAGCCTCTACGCTAAATCTAGCTTATGGTACGAAAATATCTTATGGATTAACGTCTTTCGGGGATTTAATTCAAGTGGATGTGCGTTTTCAATTTGTTCGTCCAGACTGGATTGAAGATGAGAATTATGTAAATAAAATCAAAGATATTATGGATCAAGCTTTATTTCATTCGGTATTGGATGAAGAAAACTTCAAAGAGTCTGTATATCTATTAAAAAATAGATTATTAGCACAAATGGATGACCCAGCCAATTTATCTTGTATGTATGCCTTTGAAATGGCTCATGACAAGCATTCGATTTCGATTCCTGTACAAGGAAGTTTAAAGGACTTAGAAACGCTTACTTTAAAAGATGTCAAACAAATATATACACTCTATATGGATATGGCTAAACATTTCTATATTTGTGGATATGTTGATCAAGAACTATATGATTTTATTGATTCTTTGGATTCGCATTGTCCTTTTATTTCAGAAAGAACATTGCTTCCAAAAGTAGAAACGAGTTATAAGACATTTGAAAAGGATATTTCTCAAACCTGTATTTCGCAAGTGTATTCTACAGGTGTGGATATTTCAAGTGCAGACTATGAGGCAGAATTGCTTTTGTGTAGTATTTTAGGACAAAGTCAAAAGAATTTGATGTTTGATGAGATACGTGAGAAGAATAGCCTTTGTTATTCAATAAGCTCATCTATCATTCGATTTGATGGTGCGATATTGATTCATACGGGTGTAAATCGTAAAGATGTTACTAAAGTATTGAATTTAATAGAAACCCAAATGGATCGATTATTGAATATGGATTATGACGATGCCTATTTAGAAATTGCGAAAATGGGATTTAAAGATCGCCTTGTTGGTGGATTGGATCAGGCACTCTCTTTAATTGCCCAAGCGTTTTTAGATGATTTGTTGCATCGTAAACTAACAACAGAACAAAGAATTGAAAGAATTATGAAGGTGACAAAGGAAGATATTTCGCGTGTCGCCTTACAAATGAATTTGGCATCAGTAGCCATTGTTGCGGAGAATGAAAATGAATTATAATTTGGATTTAACGAAAGAAACTTTACCAAATGGCTTACAAGTTTTACTTGTGCATAAGCCGGATTATCAAAGATCACTCTTTCTTTTGGGGGCAAAAGTTGGTGGCTTTGACATAGATCAAAATGTGGATGGAACACTTGTTCATCATAAAAGTGGATTGGCTCATTATTTAGAGCATCAAATGTTTTATTTAGATGGAGAAGATGTTAGTGAATTGTTTGCGGGTTTGCAGTGTTCTACAAATGCCTATACTTCATATACGGAAACTGCATTTTATTTTTCAACGACAGCAGATGTAAAAAAACCATTAAAGCTGTTATTTGATTTTGTTGAGAATCTAGATGTGACAAACAAAACGATTGAAAAAGAAAAGGGAATTATTCTAAGTGAATATGATATGTATCAACAATCGCCTGAACAGCGTCTTTTTAAGGAGACTTTAGTCTCTTTATATAAGAATCATCCAATGAAAGTAGATGTATTAGGATCTAAGGAAGATATTCAAAATATGTGTATGGAAGATCTTAAATATTTTTATGAATTGAACTATGATCCAAGTAAATTGTGCCTTGTAGGCATCACTGGAAAAGATACAGACGAAATTATGGAATGGATCAAAGATTGTCAAAAGAATGTAGAAAGTAAGTGTGATAAAGAGATTTCGCGTGTTTTTAAAGAAGAATCCATGGAAGTCAATCGCAAAGAATTTGTGGATACAATGGATATTTCTCAGCCTTTTGTGTGTGTTGGTTTTAAAATGAAGCCTTGTTCAAATGTTATTGAGAGTATAGAAAAGGATTTTGCGGTCAATATGTGGCTAGATTCTTTAATGGGGCCTTTGAATCCTAAATTTCAAGAATGGCTGGATCAAAGAATCTTTACGCAATTTGTAGGAGCAGAAGCGGATTTTACTACAGATCATAGTTATGTCTTATTTTATGCGCAAACTACAAATCCAGAGGCTTTTGTTGAGCTTGTAAAAGAGCAGGTGAAGAAGAAAACAATATTGAATGAAGATTATCAATCTTTGCGTGCGCAGGCTATAGCGAATAATTTAAGGGGCTTAAATCATTTTGATGGTTTAGCTAATGATTTATTAAGAAGTCATTTTGAAAATTTTGATTATATGGATAGTTTAAATCGCATTCAAAAGATGTCTTTAGACAAGGTTCTTTCTAATTTGGATGATTTAGATTTTTCAAATGTATGTGTGACAAAAATTCTTCCGAATGATTCTATCTGATCTAATTTGCGTTATTTTAGCCAAATTAGAGGCTGAAAACAATAGAAATATGTGCAAAATAGCGACCTATAGACAAAATAGGTCGTTTGTTTTATATGAGGGATGTTTGTACAATACATTTGAAGAAGGATGGTGATGAAAATGGTGGTCAGAATTGAAGGAGGATAATCAATTATGAATGCGTTTAGTATCGTGGGGAAAATTACGGAAATGCCTATTTTAAAGGAAACAACAAATGGTTTGAAGACTTGTGAACTTCCTGTTCGTGTGCAGCGTAACTTTCCAAATTCGGATGGTGTTTATGAAAATGATGATATGGTTATTGAAGTATGGCGAGGACTTGCAGAAACGGTAAGTGCTTCATGTAAGATTGGTGATTATGTAGGAATCAATGGTCGTATTCATTCGCGTAAATACCAAAAGGATGAAAAGGTATACTTAAACTATGGCTTTGTAGCCGAAAAAATTGATTTTTTACGTTAGTAAACAAAGATAAATACACAAAATAAGAAAACACATCCACAAAAAAAGAAGCGAATCAAGTCGCTTCTTTCTTTTTTTATGTCTAAGATTAACGGTTGTAGAATTCTACTACTAACAATTCGTTGATTTCTTGAGCTGTGAATAGTTCTTTACGTTCTGGGTAACGAACATAAGTACCTTTCTTAGCATCTTTGTTTACTTCTACGAAATCAACAGTTGCTGTTGCAGCTTCTAAAGCTTCGTTAATTACGCTTAAGTTTTTAGCGCGTTCACGGATTTCGATAACTTGTCCTGGTTTTACTTGGAAACTAGGGATATCTACTTTCTTACCATCTACTAATACGTGTCCGTGGTTTACTAACTGACGGCTAGCACGACGAGTACGTGCAAATCCCATACGATAAACGATGTTATCTAAACGAGATTCTAACATTACTAAGAAGTTTTCACCAGCTGAACCAGCTTTTTTACTTGCTTTTAAGTAAGTGTTGTAGAATTGTTTTTCACTTAATTGGTAAGTGTGACGAATTCTTTGTTTTTCTTGTAACTGGATACCGTAGTTTGTTAATTTTGGACGACGAGGTGAACCGTGTTGTCCTGGAATAGTATCACGACGAGTTAATTCTTCACCAGTTTCTAAAACTGAGAAACCAAGACGACGAGACTTTTTCCAAATGCTTCCTGTGTTTCTTGACATAATTTTTCCTCCTATTGTTTTATATCATTCATAAAACAATAACAGTACAAATCTTTAAAGGTTGTGTTAACAATGATATTTTCCGCTATCAGCTATTAGCTTACTCATATCGCTTAGTGCTGTAACGCATATCCTTTAACTTTGTATGCTGCTATCAATTTATGCTTATGTATCATATCAAAGAACATGAATAAAATCAAGAAAAGGATGCAATGATTTTGAAGTTTTGCTATAATAAGAATGGTTTGCAAGGAGGTACCACTATGGATAGTGTTTTGAATTTCTTTCGATCAGTATACGCATTCATAAAAAATCAACTTTCTGTGACTGTAATCATCTATCTTTGTATAGCGATTTTAGTCTTGATCTTGGTTTGGATCATCATGCGTATGATCAAACGTAAAAAGGCGTCGAAGCGACTTTCAGATCTTGAAATTGAAATGAATGAAATTCGTAACAATTCCTTGGCCTATAAATTTAACAAAGCATCGGCGTTCGCAAGAGTGAATGATGATATCATGGATAAAGTTAAAAAATTAACTCCAAAATATGATACTTGTCAAAATAACTTAAGTGCATGTGATGATTTGTTCAATGAAGCAGATGATTATGTTTCTAGACATCGTTTGCGTAAATCAATGCGTGCAATGGATGATTTAGAAACAATGATGGATGAAACAAAAGAAAGAATTCGTATTGTTACGCAATCTTTGGATCACATCTTAGCTCGTGAAACAGAAGTTCGTGAATCGGCAAATGCTTTAAAAGAACGTTTTCGTAATGTGAAAACTGTTTATCAAGATAATCGTTCTTCATTCTATGGATCGGTTAATTATGTAGATTCATGTTTAGAGGAAATCGAAAATGAATTCTCTAATTTCGAAGAATGGATGTTTGCTTCTGAATTTAATAAGGCAAAGGAAGAACAAGAAAAAATCTCAAAAATGGTGGATGAGATCAGCTCTAAAATTGCAGCCTTCCCTGGACTCTATGAAAAGGCCAAAAATGTATTGCCTCGTGCAATCAACGAAGTTCGTTTGCACATCAAGGAATTACAAGAAAAAGATATCGACTTATCTTATTTAGAACCAGAAGAAAAATTAACAACCATTCAAAATGCATTGGCAAGTACAATTGATCAATTGGATGCTGGTGAATTTGAATTGGCACAAGAAAACTTGGAAATCATTGGGGATCACATCTTAGCTTTACAAGATGATGTGACGAATGAAAAACAGGCATATGAAGAAATTCATGTGAGTCTTCAATCAAATTTAGATATTGTTAATGTCATTGGTCAGGAACTTGAGGAAATCATGGCACTTTATGCCAATATCAAAGACCGTTTTGGTTTAGAAGATTGGACACACCGCTTCTCTTTGGCAAAAATCCAAATGGAAGATTTAGAAAAGCGTCGTGATGAAATTCAAAATGAATTGAAGCAAAATCAACGTCCAAGCGTAGATGTAGTTCATGGTTATCGTAAATTTTCAGAAGATGTTAATGAATTCCACGATCAAGTCAAGGATATGAAAGAAATGCTAGTGGGAGCAAGTAGCGATGAATCACGTGCTAAAAAACAATTGACTAAATTACAATTGATTTTAAATGAGGTGCGCCTAAATACAGTAACACGTCATTTACCTAGTATTTCATCTCAATTTTCTGCAGATTTAAAAGAAGGCGAACGCTTGATTCAACGTGTTCGTGTTGTGTTGGATCACTCACCATTAGATGTACAAACATTAAATGCAGATTTGCAGGATGCCATCGACTTTGTATATAAGTTATACAATAACGCAAACAATTTAGTCGGTGTTGCTGTTATGGTAGAAAATGCGATTGTGTTTGGTAACCGTTTCCGTAGTACGCATGCACAAATGGATTCGGATTTAACTCGTGCAGAGTTATGCTTCCAAAATGGAGAATATACTCGTGCACTTAAGATTGCGATTCAGGCAATCGAAAACATGCACCCAGGAATTTATGAGAAACTAGTTGCTCAAAAAGATCCTGCTGTTATGAATCAGGTGCAGTAATGATTTATTTTGATAATGCTTCGACAACCTCTGTACGTACAGAGGTTCGTCGTGTTTATGGGCAAATGTTAGAAACTTGTTATGGCAATCCAGATAGTTTGCATGCAATAGGACGTCAAGCAAGTACGCTCATGGAAAAAAGTCGATCAAATATTGCTTCTATGCTTCATGTAGAGCCTAGTGAAATTATTTTCACTTCAGCGGCTAGTGAATCCAATACATTAGCTATTGTTGGATATGCTTTGGCGAATGAACATAGAGGTCATCATGTATTAACAAGTAATGTTGAACATTCAAGTGTTCGTCATGCGATGGAGTTTTTAAAGCGTTTTGGCTTTGAAGTTGAATTTCTTCCAATTAATGAAGAAGGTATTGTAACGCCAGAATGTTTAAAAGCGCATATGCGTAAAGATACGATTTTAGTTTCTGTTATGCATGTGAATAATGAAATGGGAGCTATCAATCCCATTTTAGAATTAGAGAAAATTGTACATCAAAATCCAACTTGTGTTTATCATGTGGATTGTGTACAAAGCTTCTCAAAAATTGATATTCCTTTCGATAAATTAGATATGGCAACGATCTCTGCACATAAGATTCATGGCCTAAAGGGAAGTGCCATTTTAATGAAGAAAAAGAAGATTCAGCTTGTTCCAATTATTCAAGGTGGTCAACAAGAACAAGGTCTTCGTGGAGGAACAGAGAATGCACCGGCCAATATTGTTTTGGCAAAAACGATTCGTTTGGCTTTAGAAGAACAATCTAGTGCGTATGCTCATGTTTCAAAAATCAATCAATATTTGCGTGAAGAATTATCTAAAATTAATGGTGCACATATCCATTCACCTTTGAGTGCGATTCCATATATTCTAAATATTTCATTTGATCAAATCACAAGTGAAGTCTTATTGAATGCTTTGGATCAAAAAGGAATTTGTGTATCCGCAAAAAGTACTTGTTCTTCACAAAATACCAATGCTTCTGAAGTGTTATTGGCTATGCATAAATCGGAATTTGATGCGACACATGGAATTCGCTTATCATTTTCTTATGAGAATACTTTAGAAGAGGCAAAATATTTTATAGAAACATGTAAGGAGATTATAGAGAATTATGGCTTATCGTTATAATCATATCTTGATTCGTTATGGCGAATTGAGTTTAAAAGGAAAAAACCGTAACAACTTTATTAAGGCGCTTTATGATAATGTTCGTAAGGCTTTAAAAGCATTTCCAACATTAGAATTTGAAAAACAACATGATCGTATGTATATTTACCTTCATGATGAAGATTCAAAACAGGTTAGTGACATTTTAGCAAAAGTCTTTGGGATTTCATCTTTCTCATTGGCTATTAAAGTGGAACCAGATTTAGATCAAATCATTGATGCTTGTTATGAATCTTTAGATTTAACAACGCCAAAAACATTTAAGGTAGCTGCACGTCGTAGCGATAAATTATTCCCTTATATTTCGGATGAAATTAATCGTAAGGTAGCCACTAAAATTTTAAAGAACAGTGACTGGAAAGTAGATGTGCATAATCCGGATGTTAAAATTGTTGTTGAAGTTCACCAAGATGCAGCCTATATTATGACAGATCGAATTCAAGGTGCTGGAGGATATCCAGTTGGTGTTGGTGGAAAGGCCATGGTTTTATTGAGTGGCGGAATTGATTCTCCAGTTGCCTGCTACTTAATGATGAAGCGTGGTGTACATATTGAATGTATTCACTATGCATCTCCTCCATATACTTCACAAAATGCACAAGAAAAAGTGATGGAACTGGCAAGACTTGTATCTGGTTATCAGGGGGATGTTTTAGTTCATGTTGTTCCATTTACAGATCTTCAATTGGCAATCTATCAAAATGCGGATGAAAGTTATGCGATCACATTGATGCGTCGTATGATGATGCGTATTGCGACAGGCCTAGCTAAGAAAAGACATGCGCAAGCAATCGCTACTGGTGAGTCAATTGGACAGGTCGCAAGTCAAACATTAGAAAGTATGCTTGCGATCAACGATGTCACAAACATGCCAATTATTCGTCCAGTTGTTTGTATGGATAAAGTTGAGATTATTGATCTATCTAAAAAGATTGGAACCTATGAAACAAGTATTCTTCCTTATGAAGATTGTTGTACGATCTTTACACCTAAAAATCCAGTTACAAAACCTCGTGTTGATAAATGCGAAAAATATGAGGGAAAATGGGATTTTGACAAGATGGTACAAGATTGTATAGATAATACAGAAGATATTTGGGTACATCCAGTTAAAGTTGAAGAAGATTTATTCTAAGAGAAGTGAAAATTAAGCACTTCTCTTTTTCTTTTATGTTATAATCTTTCTATGTTGATATGTCCGGTGTGTAAAGAGAAACTAATAAAAGAAAATAAAACATTTCGATGCGTAAATAATCACTCTTTTGATTGTGCAAAACAAGGCTATGTGAACTTATCTCGTAAACAGACAAAGAATCATGGGGACAATGCTTTAATGGTCAAAGCGCGTACGGATTTTTTGGAAAAAGATTATTATGATTTTATGCGTCAATATGTAAAGGAAAAGGTAAAAGGAAATACATATTTGGATGCTGGTTGTGGTCAAGGTTATTACACAAAAGAGATTGGTGCAAACTTCGAACAGAGTTATGGCATCGATTTAAGTAAGGAAGCGATACTTCATGCATCTAAACAAGATAAACATACACAATATATTGTGGGGAGTTTATTTGATATGCCTTTTTCAGACGAGAGTATAGATTGTGTTACCAGTATTTTTGTGCCTTTAGGGCAAGATGAAATCTATCGTATTCTAAAAGAAAATGGATATTGGATTGTAGTTGGTCCGGGTCCTAAGCATTGTTTTGAATTAAAAGAAGTATTGTATGACACACCCTACGAAAATGAAATGCCTAAAATACAAGAGCAATATGACATGGTGAGTCAAGAAATCATTAAGGAAACAAAAATGGTTGATGATGTATGGGCTTTATTGGAAATGACACCATATCGATATAAAACAAGTCAAGCTGGTCTTGATCGAGTAAAAGAATTAGAAAGGTTAGAGGTTACGTTTGAATTTGTCGTAACTGTGTACAAAAAAATATGAAAACAACAATAAAAAAATGGGGAATCAACGGTGAAGGAATTGCATTCCATGAAGGCAAGCCAGTATTTATTGAAAATGCCATTCCTGAAGAAGTAATCGAATTTGATATTAAAAGGGATGAAGATACATACTTGATTGGTGAAATGACTCGTTTGGTAGAACAGAGCTCAAAGCGTCGTTATCCTTTATGCCCGATTTGGAAAGAGTGTGGTGGATGTGCCTTGATGCACGTGAAATATCCGGCTCAATGTAAGATGAAAGAGGGAAATCTAAAGGAGACATTAATTAAGTATGCGGATTATAATAGTCGTATATTACCGATTTTAAAAAATCCAGAACCATTGTCATATCGTAATAGTTGTAAACTTCCTTTTGGTGAAGAATATGGTGAATTATATACAGGAATGTATGAGCGTGACACAAATCATTTTCAAAAGATGGAAAGATGTTATGTACACTCAAAACTTTTAGAACAGACGCGTCAGGCTGTTTTAAAAATCATGAATGAACATCACTTGAAAATGTATGATGATAAAAAGAAAACAGGTTATCGTACGTTGGTCATGAAAGAATTTGATTCTAAGATTCAAATTATTTTTGTGACGGGAAAAGAAGATTTAAGTGAAGAATTTATTCATGACGTAACTCAATTAGAGGGTGTTGTTTCGATTTGGCAAAGTGTAAAAACAGAAACAAAACGCGAAGTATTTGGAGATATGCGTTTTATTTGGGGAGAAGAAAAGATGCATCTTCAATTAGAAGATATTCAACTTTCTTTACTTCCAAGATCTTTCTTCCAGTTAAATACGAAACAATCCGTGAATCTTTATAATGTAGTTAAAGATTGGATGCCAAGATCAAAGACTACGGTTGAAGCCTATAGTGGTATTGGTGCCATCAGTTTATTTGTGAAAGATAAGGCGCAAGAAATTATTGGCGTTGAATCCATTCAAGATGCGGTCGATAATGCCAATGAAAATGCGATATTAAATCATGCAGACAATGTATCTTTCATTTGTGAAGATGCGGGTATTGCTTTAGCACACTTAGTGCAAGAAAAAGATGTGGATACATTGATTGTGGATCCGCCTCGTTCTGGTTTGGATGATACAATGAAGGAAACTATTTTAAAATCAAAGATCAAAACGATGATCTATGTATCTTGTAACCCAGCGACTTTGGCTAAAGACTTAGGTGTATTAAAGAAAGAATATCGTATTGTCAAGATTCAACCAGTCGATATGTTTAGTCAAACTCCACATGTAGAAAGTGTTACGCTACTTGTTCGCAATGATGACTATAGACCAAGACGTCGTTTTGATGATGATAAGCCTAGACGCAGATTCAATGATGATAAACCAAGACGTCGTTTTGATGATCGAAAAGATGGTGACTTTAAACCAAGAAGACGTTTTAATGATGATAAACCAAATCGTAGATACGGGAAATAAAACACTAAGGGATTTCAGTTAAACTGAAGTCCTTTTCTTATTGATTGGAAATTTGTTTTGGAGAATCTCGGTAGTTCAGTGATGAGAGTTTCAAATGGAGATGGTTCGAATTGGATTTGATTGTGATATTCAATGATAAAATGTTATATTAAAACATTGTTAAGGATACCTAACTAAAATAAGTTCACAAATTAACTAAATAGATAGTTTTATGTTAACAAATGCGTTATAATAATGTTAGCGCATTCTTTTTATTTTTTAATTCATAATAATATACAAGAAAAGAGATAGGCTTTTTGCGTCTATTTGTGAATAAAATAACAAGAATCTATGAGGAGGAGTTTAGAAAATGAATAATTTTCCACATTTATTTGAACCAATTGAAATTGGAAAAACAACTGTAAAAAACCGTATTTTTATGCCACCTATTTCAACGAACATGGCCGATAAAGGATATGTTACAGATGATTTAGTAGCACACTATTCTGCACGTGCAAAAGGTGGAGTTGGACTTATCGTTACTGAAGTTGTAACTGTAGAACCAACGTATGTATATCTTCCAGGAGATATGTCAATTTATGATGATAGTTTTATTCCAGGATGGAAAAAATTGGTGGATGGCGTACACCAATATGGAACTAAAATCTTAGCACAATTGTTCCACCCAGCTTATATGGCATTCCCAGTTCCAGGAACACCTCAATTAATTGCACCAAGCTGTGTGGGTCCTTACTATGCACAAAGTGCACCAAGACCTGCAACAATTGAAGAATTACATACAATCGTTGATCAATTTGGTCAAGCAGCTCACCGTGTTCAGATTGCCGGTGGTGATGGAGTTGAAATTCAATGTGCGCATGCCCACGGATTACTAGGTGGTTTCTTAACACCACTATATAATAAACGTACAGATGAATATGGTGGAAATATTGATGGACGTTTACGTCTATGCTTAGAAGTAATCGCATCTGTTCGTAAATATTGTGGAGATGACTTTATTATTGATGTTCGTATTAGTGGTGATGAATATAGTGAAGGTGGATTGACATTAAATGATCAAATCTATGTTTGTAAGCAACTAGAAAAAGCCGGAGTGGACTTTATTCACGTATCTGGTGGTAACACGATCAAACGTGGATCAAGTATGCCTGCACCAGGTACAAGTCCAGCACCTCACGCTCACTCAAGTGAAGAAATTAAAAAACATGTAAATATCCCAGTTGCCACTGTTGCACGTATCAATGAACCATGGATTGCCGAAGAATTAATCGCCAATGAAAAATGTGATATGTGTATGATTGGTCGTCCAAACTTATGTGATAGTGAATTTGCGAATAAGGCATTTGAAGGAAAAGTAGATGACATCCGTCCATGTATTGGATGTGGACGTTGTTTAACAGGTATCATGATGGGTAAACGTATTTCTTGTACAGTAAATCCAAGTGTTGAAGATGATACGATTGAAGAAGCTTCTGATAAGAAAAAAGTATTAGTTATTGGTGGTGGTCCTGCTGGTATGGAAGCCGCATATGTTGCCAAAAAACGTGGACACGAAGTTGTTCTTTGTGAAAAATCAAATGAACTTGGTGGACAATTAAGACTTGCGGCGGTTCCAATTGCAAAACAAGAATTGTGTAAAGTTATTAAATTTATGATTCGTCGTTTAGATCATGAAGGTGTTGAAGTTCGTTTAAATACAGAAGTCACAAAAGAAATGCTTGAAAATGAATTTAAAGATTACGAAATCGTATGTTCAAGTGGAGCAACTCCAAAAGAAATTCCTCCATTCAAAGTATTTAAAAATTGGATGACTGCAGACGATGTATTATCTGGAAAGAAATATCCAGGACGTAATATTGTTGTATTAGGTGGTGGAAGTGTTGGATGTGAAACAGCCGATTATTTAGCACCATTAATCAATGACTTATTCCCAATGAATCGTAAGATTACATTATTAGAAATGACAAATAACTTAATGCCTGGTGAAGGTGGAGCTGCAAAATCTAGATTGACACAAAGATTGATGCAGAAAGGTGTTCGCATCGAATTGAATGCACAAGTAACAAGCGTGGATGAAAATACAATTACGTATGTAAAAGAGGGTGTTGAACACAAGCTTACAGAAGCGGATACTTTAATTTTTGCAGTCGGTTATGCACCTAAGAAAGTGGAAGTGGAAGCTGAAAATGTACACTACATTGGTGATTGTGAAAAAGTAGGAACTTTAAAAGATGCGATCACAAATGCGCATGAAATCGCAAAAAATATCTAGGAGAAAATATGACAAGTAAATTATTACAACCAATTCAAGTTGGTAATTTAACATTTAAAAATAGAATTATGTTTCCCCCTTTGACAACAGGATATGAAGAAAGAGATGGATCAATTGGTCCTCGTTCATTAGCTTTCTATACAAGACTTGCCAAAGGTGGATGTTCCTATATTGTTATTGGTGATGTGGCTCCTGTTCGTACGGCAAGTCCAACACCAAAACTATATGATGAATCACAAATTGAAATGTATAAAAAATTGGCAGATGCTTTACATGAATACGATTGTAAAGTAGCTTTACAATTGTTCCACCCAGAATATGATGTTCAAGGTGTTGGAAAAATGATCATGGAAGCTGGTATTGCTGGTCAATTGGCGGCAAAAGCGAAGGCTGCAAATGATGTAGAAGAGGCTGAAAAACAACAAAAAATCTGTGACGAATTGACAAAGGGTGCATACGCAAAATTACATCATGATATGCAGCACTTTGTGACGGAAGCAAGTGTTGAACAATTAACAGCTATTAAAAATAGCATTGCCCAATGTGCTAGAAAAGCACAAAAAGCTGGTATTGATGCGATTGAAATTCATGGGGACCGTTTACTTGGTTCATTATGTTCAACAGTATTAAATCATCGTACAGATAATTATGGTGGTAGCTTAGAAAATCGTACTCGTTACGCATTAGAAGTTTTACAAGCGATTAAAGAAGCGGCTCCATCCATGATGGTCGAATATAAACTTCCAATCATTACTGTCAATCCAGATGGATCTTTACGTGGCAAAGGTGGTTTATTGGAAGATGAAGCGGTTGAATTCGCAAAAATGTTAGATGCAGCAGGAATTGATATGATTCAAGTGGCTCAAGCTAACCACACAGGAAATATGGGAGATACAATTCCTCCTATGGGTGCGGTTCCTTATAACTGGACTTTAGGTGCTTGTGAAAAAGTAAAGGCGGTTGTTTCTTGTCCTGTGGCAACAGTAGGTCGTGTTGTCAGTGTTGAAGCTGGTGAAAAGATTCTAGAAGATGGTACAGCTGACATGATTGGCTATGGAAGAAGTTTATTAACAGACCCAGATATCGCAAATAAAGTAGGCTCAGGTGAATGCATTCGTGAATGTTTGAACTGTAATAAAGGTTGTGTAGATGCTATACAATCTCGTCGTTACTTAAGTTGTGTATTAAATGCAGAAAATGGAGATGAAGAAACAATCTTTATTAAACCTTGTACAGAAACTAAGAATGTCGCAATCGTTGGTGCAGGTCTTGCCGGATTAGAAGCGGCTCGTGTAGCATATAAACGTGGACATACAGTGACAGTGTTTGAAAAATCAGATCGTTTAGGTGGACAAATCAATATTGCTTCAGTTCCTCCAAGAAAAGATGAAATCTTACGTTCGGTTCAATATTACGAAAAATTATTGCCTGGTAAAGTGGACATTCAATTAAACCACGAACCAACAATGGAAGAATTGAATGGATTTGATCATGTCATCTTGGCCATTGGGGCTCACAATATGGATCTTCCTATGCCTGTAGAAAATTCAAATGTAGTATCCAGCTGGGATATCTTGAATGGTCAAGAAGTATCTGGTAAATGTGTAGTATTAGGCGGTGGATTAGTTGGTGCTGAAACCGCTGAATATTTGGCAAATAAAGGTCTAGAAGTTTCAATCGTTGAAATGATGGATAAAGTTGCAGCACAAGAATCTGAAACTGTATTACCTTTGATGGAAGCTGATTTTGAAAAACACAATGTTCAAAAATTTGTGAATACACGTGTTAGTGAAATTAAAGATAATGTCATCTATGCAGTGAATACAAAAGATGAAACAAATGTTGAAATTGCTGCAGATACAATTGTAAATGCATTAGGTTCTAAAAAGAATGTATTTGATGATAGTAAGTTAAGTGTTCCATTTACTTATGTAGGTGACTGCAGTGGTGAAAGAACAGCAGATATCGCAAGTGCAATTCGTATGGGATATAAGGCTGCCAATGAAATCTAAGAGGGTGTGAAAACACCTTCTTTTTTTGTGCAAAAAAATGACCATAGTTCATAAATATATAAATCATATATTATATATATGTCAAAACGGTATAAAAATAATGACCATAGTTCATAAATTTTACACATTTGAAAATTTGTGTATTGAAAAATCATTTTTAAAGAACTAGAATGAAACAATAAAAAGGGAGGAAGAGTTATGAAATTTAGTTCTTTACAGAGTAGTGTTCAAAAGTTTGGTATGAATCAAGCCTTGAAGTATTTGGAGAAGGATCCAGAAACAAACATTCCTAAATTAATGAATTTAGTAGATAAGGTTATGCCTGAAGGTTGGTATGGTTCACAGCGTAAAGTGATTCGTGAACAAATCGATGAAAAAGGTGTTTGGTATGACTACATTTTAAAGTTGTATGATTTGGATGCAGATGTTCGGCAGACTGTATTTAAAAACTTTATTTTTAATGCGTCTTTAAAGGGTAGTACAAAACAAGAGGAATTGTCTGAAAAATATAATTGTAATATTCCTTGGGCCGTATTATTAGATCCAACATCTGCATGTAATTTGCATTGTACAGGTTGTTGGGCTGCTGAATATGGTCATCAATTAAATTTATCTTTAGACGATATTGATTCAATTATTCGTCAAGGAAAAGAATTAGGAACTTACATGTATATTTATACGGGTGGAGAACCTTTAACACGTAAAAAAGATGTGATTAAAATTTGTGAAATGCACCCCGATTGTGCCTTTTTATCTTTCACAAATGGTACATTGATCGATGAAAAATTCTGTCAGGATATGTTGCGAGTTAAAAACTTTGTGCCAGCCATTAGTTTGGAAGGTTTTGAAACAGCGAATGATTCTAGACGTGGTGAAGGCTGTTATGAAAATGTAAAACGTGCTATGGAATTATTAAAGAAACACAAATTGCCTTTTGGAATTAGTACTTGTTATACAAGTGCAAACTATAAAGATATCGCAAGTGATGAATTCTTTGATTTAATGATTGATTCAGGTGCTTTATTCTGCTGGTTCTTCCACTATATGCCAGTAGGAAATGGGGCTGTGAAAGAATTGCTTCCAACGCCAGAACAAAGAGCGTATGTTTATCATCAGATTCGTAAGTTCAGAAGTGAAAAACCAATTTTTACTATGGACTTTCAAAATGATGCACAATATGTTGGTGGATGTATTGCCGGAGGAAGAAGATATCTTCATATCAATGCCAAAGGGGATGTAGAACCATGTGTATTTATTCATTATTCAAACTGTAATATTCATGACACGACATTACTTGATGCACTAAGATCTCCATTATTCCAGGCTTATCATGATAATCAACCATTTAATGAAAATATGTTAAGACCTTGTCCAATGCTTGAAAATGCAGGTCGCATTCAAGAATTGGTAAAGCAAAGTAAAGCAATCAATACAGATTATGAATCCCCAGAAGATGTGGATCACTTATTAGAAAAGACAGTTCCATATGCAAAAAACTGGAAGCCAATGGCTGACAAGCTTTGGAATGAACAAAAAAAGTAGACAAATTTAAAAAATGAGTATAAAATTTTCAGCTAAGAAGGAGGGATGTTATGAAGAAGAATAATAAGCGTTTTTCGGGAATATCCAAACTTCCAAATGGAAATACTTCAAATAAAATTGTTCCTGGATGTATTGTCCTGGAAGGCGGTGCCTTTCGAGGATTATATACATCAGGAGTATTAGATGCTTTGATGCAGTTTGAAATCAATATGCAGTGTACAGTAGGTACAAGTGCAGGTGCACTAAACGGATTTAACTATGTGGCTGGTCAAATTGGTCGTAGTGCTAGAATTAATTTAGGGTATCGTCATGATTCTCGATATGTTGGTTTAGAAGCTTTTAAAAACAACAAAGGAATCATTGGATTTGATTTTTTGATGAAAGGAACTCAATATTTTGATCCATTAAATACGCCTCGTTTTATGAATCCTACGCGTGATTTTATTGCGGTATGTACGAATTGTAAAACGGGAAGACCCGAATATTTTAGTAAGAATAAAACGCAAGATATTTTTAAAGCCGTACAAGCTAGTGCAACCATGCCTTATGTTTCAAAGATGGTTGAAATTGAAGATGGTTTATATTTAGATGGTGGATGCAGTGATAAGATAGCGTATCAATGGGCGTTGGATCATGATTTTGAAAAGATTATTGTCGTTCGTACACGTCAAAGAGAGTATCGAAAGAGTGAGACGAATCCTTTGGTTCAAAAAATGACGAAAAGATTGTATGCAGGCTATCCAGCTTTAGAAAAGAAGCTAGAATCAATGAATAGTGACTACAATAAACAGTGTGATGAATTAGCAAGACTTGAAAATGAGGGAAGAATCTTTACGATTGCCCCAAGCAAGCCTGTGAATGTATCGCGTGTAGAGAGGGATGTGGATAAACTCGCCGATCTTTACTACATGGGATATTTGGATGGTTTGAATCAGATTCAAAGAATCAAAGAATATTTAGAAATTGATTAAGAGGCCATGCCTCTTTTTCATTTTGTGTTAGAATAAGTGTAGGTGATTTTTATGGTACAAGAAAGACAACAAGAAATCGTAAATGAATTATTAAATTATATGGATACATTAGAAGATGGTAGCGAAGTAAGTACTTGGGATTTAATGGATGAAGTATTTAACTATCAGCGTTTCAATGATGGATATTGTTTTAATGATTTTAAAATTAGCGAAGAAGAATTTATTTCGTTAGATTCACTATTAAAGGAAAGTGCAATGAAAGAGGGGTTCTTTATTGATGACTCTATTTATCAAGATGTGATTGGAGCTTTTCCTTTTAGTTTGACATTTGTAGTAAGGAAATAGGTATGGAAAAATTAGAAACATTGATTCAAGAATTATATCAAGACGGGACTCGTGAAAAGAATATGGAGGTTCTTTCGCATATTCGTAAACTGGCAAAAGAAGAAAAACAATTTATTATTCCTGTTGGCGATGCAGAAGGTGAAAAAGTCTATCGAAGATTATCTTTAGATGATGGTCAAGATGTATTTGTAGCCTTTACCACTCAGAATCAAGTGGATTTGGGTCAGGCTACAGAAACATTAAATCAAAGTGTGATGGATGTACTCCATATGGTGCATGATACACAAGGTGTAAGTGGAGTCGTGTTAAATCCTTGGAAAGATTCGTATTTTTTACCAAAAGTTTTAATTGAAATGATTTTAGACAATAAGAATTTAGAGAGTGAAATCAAAGTAGTAAAAGGAGATATCACTACCTTTGATGGAGATTGTATTGTCAATGCAGCGAATGAATCGCTTTTAGGTGGCGGTGGAGTAGATGGTGCTATTCATAGAGCAGCTGGCCCCATGTTACTTGAAGAGTGTAAATTATTAAATGGCTGTCAAACAGGGCAGGCCAAGATTACAAAGGGCTATGATTTAAAGGCGAAGTATGTGATTCATACAGTAGGACCCATTTATTCGGGTCAACATGAAGATGAGCATATGTTGAGGGATTGTTATTGGAATAGCTTAACGTTAGCTCGTAAGTATGATATTCATACATTCGCTTTTCCAGCTATTTCATGTGGTGTTTATGGCTATCCAGTAGAAAAGGCAGTGCCCCTTGTATTAAAGACGATTGCGGATTGGTTGGATGCGAATAGTGATTATACAATGAAAATCAGTTTGTATTGTTTTGATGATGAAACGACAAAGGAGTATCAAAAATATACATCGTATCAGGGAGAATAATCTTCCTGATTCTTTTTATTATCTATTTAGAAAAATTTCAAAATAGAGTTGAAATAATATTTAAAAGGTATATAATCTGTTTAGAAATATTTCTAAATATAATATATTCTGACGAAACAGAATTGTCAACAACTATTTAGAAAAATATCTAAATTCTAAAATCCTTGTATTTCAATCGCTGCTATATGAAAAATATGGTAGTATCACTGTTCAAAAGCTGTTCAACATCTGGCTTTTCCCTTCAGTTATACATGGCCCATAGATTCCGCATCTGTCTGCTCAACTGCTCATATGACCATCTTTTTTTACTGTTTGTGCGACTGTTGCTGTCATTGATGATAAAACCGTCCCTGTCATATCCGATTATCGTTATAAAATGGCCGGAATCTGTAAAATCTCCGGGTCCTACATTGATGATGATCAGACATCCCTCATCCAGTTTTGCCTTTATTCTGTCCTCATCCATCGGCACTTCCTCAGCATGAATCCCATAATGTTCACAACCTTCACTAATCAGTGTCCAGCTGCTACCTGATCCCGGCACACTGTATCCGGCACTCTCTGCGTATTCTGCTACAGATGCCGGTGTAACCGTTTTATCTCCGGTCAGATACAAAACGACCATTGCCAGATTCGTCGGTCCGCAGCCGGTGTAGCCGAGGAGACCTCCACTGTACGGCATATACCCCCAGCGTTCATCCCACTGCAATAGAAGCGGTACTGTATCGGTTTTGGCTTCTTGTGACAGATCAATCGTTTGCTTTTTATCCTTCATTTCCGGATAATCATAGACAAAATCAATTGTCTCACTATTTTTTTCTGCCAATTCCTTAAGCTGGTCAGGATACTCATCACTTTCTTC
>OGHK01000594.1_pt1 | contig 36907 bp, 24 predicted proteins | sample 1571411 | NCBI WGS metagenome assembly OGHK01 (sample SAMEA2582043, study PRJEB24529) | metagenome | biome: Human gut stool | place: China | collected 2011 | reverse complement strand
TTGCGTTATGGAGATGAAACTCTCCATTTGTGGAAGCCTCTGCTGAACACAAATGTTCAGAGAGGTTCATCGCAATGTTTAACGCAACGAAACACAATATTTGTCCATTTCACATTCATGTTTTCATAAACATGTCAGACTGCAATATTTTGTTCATAACCTAAATTATAAAATTCAATCTAAAAATCCGCACCACCTGCAATCGGCAGTTCCTAAGTAAAACTCCGGTAAAATTCCAATCTTGAAAAAATGTATTGACAACAAAGTACCATAGTGCTATGGTTAATTACATAAGTAATGAACAACATAACAAACAAAAAACAAGAGGACAGATAAGCGCATTTGAAAAGCTGTCAGCAACAGAATAATTTCTGGAAAGAAAGGAGTATATCATGCATGAATGAGATTTTGACGCAGGAGAAATCCATATATCTGCAGATCGCAGAGATGATCGAGACAGATATTTTAAGGGATATTCTTCTGGAAGAGGAACGCGTGCCGAGCACGAATGAACTGGCGAAACTATATGCCATTAATCCGGCGACAGCAGCCAAAGGAGTGAATATTTTGGTGGATGAAGGTGTTTTATATAAGAAAAGAGGGATTGGGATGTTTGTGTCAGCAGGTGCGAAAGAGGCAATCTTAAGCCGGAGAAAGAATGAATTTTATGATAACTATGTAAAAAAACTGTTAGAGGAAGCAGCGAGCATCGGACTTGGAAAAGAAGAAGTCATTCAGTTGATACAATCCGGCAATGAAGAGTAAGGAGCTGTCCGGATGGAAAACAGTGATACCGGAAGCATGGAATCATGCAAATAAGAGGAATGATACAGGAAAATGTATTTTAAAGTTGTGAAAAGAAAGGCAGGAAGATGATTCATGGAATCAATCGTATGTAATGGTATTGGTAAAATTTATGGAAAAAAACAGGTGTTAAAGAATATCAATCTCACATTGGAGAAAGGAAAGATTTATGGACTGATCGGAAGAAACGGTGCCGGAAAGACGACATTGTTATCCATTATGTCCGCACAGAATCCGGCATCCGAAGGAACTGTGACATGGAATGGTGAAAATGTATGGGAGAACCGCAAGGCGTTAGATCACATTTGCTTTTCCAGAGAGTTGTCCATCAATCTCTATGGAAGCGGCGTGAGCGGCATGAAAGTAAAAGATTATCTGAAAACTGCGTCCTATTATTATCCAAACTGGGATCAGGCACTTGCGGAGGAACTGATCAAAAAGTTTGAACTGAATACAAAGCAACGTATCAATAAAATGTCCAAAGGTATGCTGTCCATGGTGACGATCATCGTGGCGCTTGCAAGCAAAGCCGATTTTACGTTTATGGATGAACCGGTGGCAGGCCTTGATGTTGTAATGCGTGATTATTTTTACCATAAACTGATGGAGGAATATACAGAGACCGGACGTACCTTCGTTATTTCCACACATATTATCGAGGAAGCAACAGACCTGATGGAAGAAGTGGTCATGATCAAAAATGGCGAGGTGCTGCTGAAAGAAAATACGCAGGAACTTCTGGAGAGAAGCTACCATGTAAGTGGTCTTGCAGAAGTTGTGGATCAGGCAACGGAAGGCTATGAGAGACATCATGAAGAGAAGATGGGAAGAAGCAAGAGTGTGACGATCCTTTTGGAGGAAGGACAGAAGCTGCCGGAAGGCTATGATGTGACCATACAGGCACTCAATCTGGAAAAATTGTTTGTATCCCTTTGCGGAATGGAGGAGTAGACATGGCAGAGAGCAGGATTATTAAGAGAAATGTTCGATTCTGGGGAAAATCAGGATTGCAGCTGACCGGCATGATGTTGATTTTTATGGTTGTATATGGATTCTTGTTTAATATGGGAAGCAGCAGGGTATTTGGGGATTTCTGGAAAACAGCCTATTTTTATGGCGGGATCATAAGCGTTTTATTTGCCATGATCGGACCGGTTTCTTATGTGGGATCTTATCTTCCGCTGACATTGTCTTTTGGCTCCGGAAGAAGGGAGGCAGTCTTTGGCGCACAGATTTTCTGTGTGGTCTATGTAGTAAGCGCCTATATCATTCTGGTATTTGCAGGGATTATGAGCAGTGGAAAGTTCAATGGAAAGCTGAATGCTTTGATCGCAGTTCTGTTTATATTCATGACAGCGATCGGGCAGCTTGTCTCGGTTGCACAGATGCATTTCGGAATGAAAGGAATGATTATAGGAATCGTCATGGTGGTATTAGGTATAGTCATCGGTATTGTGGCAGGAATTGGATTTATTGACCAGATCATGGCGTGGATCAACAGAATACAGACAAATGTAGTAAGGACATTGCTTGCGATAGCAGCGATTGTCAGCATTGCGTTGTATGCAGTCAGTGTCATGGCACTTTTCCGTGAAATGAGACATTACGAAGTGAAAGCATAAGTTTGGAGGCGGAAAGAATGAACAGTTTTTTGATTCAGTGTAAGGTGCGGAAAGCAGAGCTTTTGCAATTTCTTGGAATTACTGCTGTGGGATACTTAATTGGTCTGATCGTTGTATTTATTGTGATGAACGTGGCAAAAGAGAATACCTGTGCAACAGCCGGAACCATGCTGGCGGTCATCGCCTTTGCTTTTATACATTTATTTGGGATAACTCTTTCTTTTATGGGGGATTTTAACATGGCAATTTCCCTGGGTGCGACCAGAAAAAGCTTTGTCTCAGGCTATGTACTTTTTAATCTGTTGGAGATCGCAGTGCTGGAACTTGAGATCGTTGTGTTTGGTGTAGTTGAGAAGTTTTTGCTGGAAAATGCATTTCCACAGGCGGTTATGGAAATTGACCTGACAAACTTTTTTACATGGAACTATCTGTCAGGTGTCCTGGTCGTATTTACAGCAGTGGAAATGTTTTTCGGCGCAGTTATTTTAAGATATGGCATGAAAGTGTTATGGATTTTATGGGCGGTCTGGATGATAATCTGTCTGGTTCCCATGAATATTGCAAAGAATGAAAAGCTTTCCGGTGAACTGGCAAAGCTCGGACTGTTTCTGGGTGGAACACTTACACCACAGGGAATGGTTGTTCTGGTGATTGTCTTAACAATTGTTGTAGCTGCGATCACATGGAACATTCTTCGGAAACAGCGAGTGACAGCATAAATATTTTGTGATAAGATAAAACCATGTGGGCGAAAAATACCTGCATGGTTTTTGTTATGACGACCACTAATCAGATAACAGGATTACGGAAAAATATAAGGGGATTATGATGAACGATAAGTTAGAACAGTTACAGAAATACTTAGAGAAAATGGAACAGTTCAACCATGTAAATACATTATTGTATTGGGATATGAGAACCAACACACCAAAGGAAGGATTTGCGGGACACAGCGATGCACTCACTTATTTTTCTACGGAGCAGTTTTCCATGTCGACCTCGGATGAACTGAAAACGTTATTGGATACACTGGCAGAGCCGGAAGAGTTTGAAAAGCTTGACGATAAGTGGAAGTTTGTTGTAAATAAAATGAAAACAGATATGGACAGAAATCGCAGAATTCCAAAAGAATTTTATGAAAGCTTCGTGAAAGCACAGTCGGAATCGGAGAATGCGTGGGAGGAAGCGAAGGAAAAAGCAGACTTTTCTATTTTTGCCCCGCATTTGCAGAAAATGATCGATATGACAGCGGAGATGACCGGTTACACAGATCCGGAAAAAGAAGTTTACGACGCACTGTTAGACCAGTATGAAAAAGGAATGGATTCCGCTACGATGGACCGCCTGTTTGAAGATTTAAAAGCAGAGCTGATTCCTCTGGTGCAGAAAGTGCTTGCAGCGAAACAGCCGGATGACAGCAAGTTTCATGTTTCATTTGACAAGAATGCGCAGAAGGAAGTGGAGAAGCTTTTGCTGAGTTATATCGGATTTGACTGGAACAGAGGAACAACCGGGGAATCTACACATCCGTTTACACTGAATTTTTCGTCAAAGGATGTGCGTGTGACCAATCATTTTTATGAACATGATCCGCTCAGTGCGATGTATTCGGCAATCCATGAGGGTGGTCATGCGATTTTTGAGCAGAATGTGAATCCGGATTATGACGGAACGGTAGCGGGAAGCTGCAGTTATATGGGAATCCATGAGAGCCAGTCCCGTTTTTATGAGAACATTCTTGGAAGAAATAAGAATTTCTGGATTCCGGTTTATGCAAAAGTGCAGGAAAAAATGCCACAGCTTCAGGACGTTTCGTTGGATGAATTTTATAAGGAAGTCAATCATGTGAGAAACAGTTTTATCCGCACAGAGGCAGATGAACTGACTTACTGTTTCCATATTATTTTAAGATATGAGATCGAGAAGGCAATTTTCCGCGACCATGTGAAAGTGGAGGAACTTCCGGCACTCTGGAATCAGAAAATGCAGGAATATTTACAGATTACTCCGGCAGATGATGCGGAAGGAATTTTGCAGGATATGCACTGGTCTGACGGTTCTTTTGGTTACTTTCCATCCTATCTGCTTGGCAGTATTTATGACGGCATGTATTTAGATCGTCTGGAGGAAGAACTTGGCTCTGTGGATGCGCTGCTCGCGGAGGGAAGAATCAGTGAGATTACAAAATGGCTGAATGAGAAGATTCATCAGTATGGTTCTACCAGAAGCCCGAAAGAAGTGATCAGATACGTCTGCGGCAAAGAAGTTTCAGCAGAACCGCTGATTCGTTATTTCAAAGAAAAATATACAAAAGTTTATAATCTTGGTTAAAAAAGAAATTTTTGTGGATAATGGATAGAAAAGGAGAAGTATGAAAAAAGGAATTATTTTTGACATGGACGGAACGCTGTGGGACTCGGCAGCGAACGTTGCAGAATCATGGAATCTTGCCATAAAACAGGATGGCTCTGTCGATAAAAAACTGACGGAGCAGGATATTCAGGGGGTTATGGGAAAGACCATGGATGTGATCGCCGACATCTTTTTCCCGGAACTGGAAAAAGAGGTGCGCATGAAATTGTTGGATCGGTGCTGCTCCATGGAAAATGACTACCTGAGAGAGCATGGTGGAGTTTTGTATCCCAAATTGGAGGAGACACTTTCTGCACTGAAAGAAAAGTATCCGCTCTACATCGTGAGCAACTGTCAGAGTGGTTATATCGAGGCATTTTTAGATCATTACGGATTTGGAAAATACTTTGAAGATATAGAGTGTTATGGAAACAATCTGAAACAGAAGGGCGATAATATCAGATTATTAGCAGACCGGAACGGGTTGACGGAGGCAGTGTATGTCGGCGATATCCAGGGGGATTATGATGCCAGCTGCCACGCAGGTGTCGGGTTCATCCACGCAGCATATGGGTTTGGAACAATTGCAGCGGACGTGCCAGAAATCCATACATTTGAGGAACTTACAGAGGCAGCAGACCAATATTTTGCTCTGCGGTAAGAAATTATAAGGGTTTATCATATGACAAAATTAGATGAGTTAGTAACACAGATCAACAGAGAACATGTTTATATCCAGACACATAATTTTCCGGATCCGGATGCCATCGCAAGTGCGTTCGGCCTGCAGGAACTGTTAAAGCTTCGTGGGATCCATGCAACGATCTGCTATAAGGGAAAAATCGACCGTTACAGTACCGACAAGCTGAGAGAGATTTTGGACATCAGACTGGTAAATATTGAGAATATTGACAGTGAACTCACGGAGGACGACGAGGTTATCCTGGTAGATGCGCAGAAGGGCAATTCCAATATTATCGATATGACCGGGGATGAGATCATCTGCATCGACCATCATCCGGTTTATGAGAAAACGGAGTACCGGTTTACGGATATCCGGCCGGGTGTCGGGGCTTGCGCATCAATCATAGCACAATATTTTTTTGAAAATGAAATACCGATGGATCAAAGAATTGCAACAGCGCTGACGTTTGGAATCCGTATGGATACACAGAAATTGTCGAGAGGCGTATGCAAAATGGATATGGAAATGATCTGGCGCATGTTTGACCTGTGTGATCAGGATATGATTTATCTCTTAGAGAACAGCACACTCTATTTTGAAGATCTGATGGCGTATTCCAAGGCAATCTCAAGCATTGAGGTGTTTGAGAATATCAGTTTTGCAGATACCGGAAGGGATTGCCCGGAGGCTCTGATCGCCAGTGTGTCAGATTTTATGCTTGCATTGGTGGAAGTCTCTTTTTCAGTGGTCTATTCCAGAAAAAAAGAAGGAATCAAAATTTCTGTGCGGAGTGAGCGTCCCACATTAGATGCCGGAAAAATTATAAGCAAGGCGTTAAAAGGCATCGGAAGCGGTGGCGGGCATGCTACGATGGCAGGCGGTTTTGTGCCGTTTGACGGAAATGACCGGGAGGAAGATCTGATGATCCAGAACATCCGCGAAAGATTTATAGATGTGATCAGCAGGACGAAACGAAAGTCATTAAGATAGGTGGAAAATCTTGACTTTTCGGGGAAATCTCTGTATAATCACAGAAGGTTAAAGGCAATGATCCATTCATTGCAAATAGAAAAGACGATGACGAAGACAGTAGTTGTTAAGAGAAAGGCAAAGAGAGCCGGGATTGGTGTGAACCGGTGCGAGTATCTTAGGAATGAACATCACTTCCCAGTCGCAGTCCGAAATGTTTTGACTGAGTAGGCACTGACGTTTTTCCTACGTTACAGGGAACGGGTATATGATTTTTATAAAATCTGTACATTGTAATTAGGTGGTACAACGATCATTTAAGGCTCTCGTCCTATTTACAGGATGAGAGCCTTGTTTAGATTGAGGAGGATTATATGTATAACAAAGTTGAAACAAATATGAACTTCGTTGACAGAGAAAAGCAGACAGAGAAGTTCTGGGAAGATCATGACATCTTCAAAAAATCAATGGAACAGCGCAAACAGGGAGAGACCTACACATTCTATGACGGTCCTCCGACTGCAAATGGAAAACCACATATCGGACACGTATTAACACGTGTTATCAAGGATATGATCCCAAGATACCAGACTATGAAGGGAAAATATGTTCCGCGTAAAGCCGGATGGGATACACACGGACTCCCGGTCGAGTTAGAGGTAGAGAAGATGCTCGGCTTAAACGGAAAAGAGCAGATCGAAGAGTACGGTATGGAACCTTTCATCAAAAAATGTAAGGAATCTGTATGGAAATACAAGGGAATGTGGGAAGATTTCTCAGGAACCGTTGGTTTCTGGGCAGATATGGAAAACCCATATGTCACCTATGATGACAACTTCATCGAGTCCGAATGGTGGGCATTAAAACAGATCTGGGACAAAGGATTGTTATACAAAGGCTTCAAGATCGTTCCTTACTGTCCTCGTTGTGGTACACCACTTTCTTCCCAGGAAGTTGCACAGGGTTATAAGACTGTAAAAGAACGTTCTGCAGTGGTACGTTTCAAAGTTGTCGGAGAGGATGCTTACTTCCTTGCATGGACCACAACTCCGTGGACACTTCCATCCAACGTTGCACTTTGTGTGAACCCAAATGAGACTTACTGCAAAGTAAAAGCTGCAGACGGATACACCTACTACATGGCAGAGGCACTTCTTGACAAAGTGTTAGGAAAGCTTGGAAATGAAGAGGAAGGTGTCAAAGCATACGAAGTATTAGAGACTTACACCGGAAAAGATTTAGAGTACAAAGAATATGAGCCTTTATATGCATGTGCAGCAGAAGTAGCAGCAAAACAGCACAAAAAAGGACATTTTGTTACCTGTGACACTTATGTAACGATGTCTGATGGTACTGGTATCGTTCATATTGCTCCTGCATTCGGTGAAGATGATGCGAATGTCGGACGTAAGTACGATCTTCCGTTTGTCCAGTTTGTAAACGGAAAAGGTGAGATGACAGAAGAGACACCTTATGCTGGATTATTTGTAAAAAAAGCTGACCCTGAAGTATTAAAAGATCTGGATGCGCAGGGCAAATTATTTGACGCACCAAAGTTCGAACACGAATATCCACATTGCTGGAGATGTGATACACCGCTTATTTACTATGCAAGAGAGTCATGGTTCATCAAGATGACTGCAGTCAAAGATGACCTGATCCGTAATAATAATACTGTAAACTGGATCCCGGAATCCATCGGTAAAGGACGTTTCGGTGACTGGCTTGAGAACATCCAGGACTGGGGAATCTCCCGTAACCGTTACTGGGGAACTCCTTTAAATGTATGGGAATGTGAAGGCTGCGGACATCAGGAGTCCATCGGAAGCCGTGCCGAATTAGCAGAGAGAAGCGGAAACCCGGATGATGCCAAAGTGGAATTACACAGACCGTATATCGACGCTGTGACCTTCAAATGCCCTGACTGTGGCAAGACCATGCACAGAGTGCCGGAAGTGATCGACTGCTGGTTCGACTCAGGAGCAATGCCGTTTGCACAGCACCATTATCCATTTGAAAATGAGGATTTGTTCAAACAGCAGTTCCCGGCTCAGTTCATTTCCGAGGCGGTAGACCAGACACGCGGATGGTTCTATTCCCTGATGGCAGAGTCCACCTTACTGTTTAATAAAGCTCCTTATGAAAACGTTATCGTTTTAGGACATGTACAGGATGAGAACGGACAGAAAATGTCCAAATCCAAAGGAAATGCAGTCGATCCGTTCGATGCATTAGAGACTTACGGAGCAGATGCGATCCGCTGGTATTTCTACATCAACAGCGCTCCATGGCTTCCAAACCGTTTCCATGGAAAAGCAGTGCAGGAGGGACAGCGTAAGTTCTTAAGCACCTTATGGAACACTTATGCATTCTTTGTACTGTATGCAAACATTGACGGATTTGACGCAACAAAATATAAACTGGAATATGATAAATTATCCGTGATGGATAAATGGTTACTGTCCAAATTAAATACCGTGATCGGCGCTGTGGATGATAACCTTGGCAGTTACAAGATCCCGGAAGCTGCAAGAGCACTCGATGAGTTTGTGGACGATATGAGTAACTGGTACGTAAGACGCTCCCGTGAACGTTTCTGGGCAAAAGGAATGGAGCAGGATAAGATCAATGCCTACATGACACTTTACACAGCGTTAGTAGAGATCTGTAAATGTGCAGCACCAATGATCCCGTTCATGACAGAGGAAATCTATCAGAACCTTGTATGCAGCATTGATAAAAATGCGCCGGAAAGTATTCATTTATGTGACTTCCCAACCGTTAATGAAGCATACATTGACAAAGAGTTAGAGAAAAATATGGATGAGGTATTAAAGATCGTGGTTATGGGCCGTGCATGCCGTAATGCAGCAAACATCAAGAACCGTCAGCCGATCGGAAATATGTTTGTCAAAGCTCCATTTGAACTTTCAGAGTACTTCAAAGAGATCATCGAGGATGAGCTGAATGTAAAGAAAGTTTCCTTTACCGATGATGTAAGTTTCTACACAAGCTATACATTCAAACCACAGCTCCGTACTGTAGGACCAAAATATGGAAAATATTTAGGACAGATCCAGAAAGCTTTAGCGGAACTTGACGGAAACGCTGCTATGGCAGAGTTAAAGGGAAATGGATTTATCACTTTGAAGTCTGTCAGTGATGATGTAAAATTAGCAGAGGAAGATCTGTTAATTACAATGACACAGATGGAAGGTTATGTAACGGAGGGGGACAATACAGTAACCGTTGTCCTTGATACCAACTTAACACCGGAGTTAATTGAAGAAGGATTTGTGCGTGAGATCATCAGCAAGATCCAGACCATGAGAAAAGAAGCAGGATTCGAAGTGATGGATAAGATCATGATCTCTTATCAGGCAGACGACAAAGTGGCTGCCATCTTTGACAAATATGGTGATGCGATCAAAGCAGATGTACTCGGACTTGATGTTGTAGCTGGCAGTGTGGATGGATACGAGAAAGAATGGAATATTAATGGGGAAACCGTTCTTTTAGGTGTAAAAAAAGGAGAGTAAGGAAATGTCTAAAACAGCAGCAGTCTTCAATAAGAAAAAATTTATCAATGATGTAACAGAGACAGTCCGTCATATGTATCGCAAACAGTTAAAAGAAGCAAGCCAGCAGGAGATTTTCCAGGCGGTATCCTACGTCGTAAAAGACGTTGTGATCGATGACTGGCTGGCAACCCAGCAGGCATTTGACGATCAGGATCCAAAGATTGTCTATTATATGTCAATGGAATTTCTGATGGGCCGTGCGCTTGGAAATAACCTGATCAATTTAAAAGCTTACAAAGAAGTGAAAGAAGCTCTGGAAGAAATCGGACTGAATCTTGACGTGATCGAAGATCAGGAGCCGGATCCGGCACTCGGAAACGGTGGTCTTGGACGTCTTGCAGCATGCTTTATGGAATCACTGGCAACACTTGGATACGCAGCTTACGGCTGCGGTATCCGTTACCGTTATGGCATGTTCAAACAGCAGATTTCGGATGGTTTTCAGGTAGAGGTACCGGATAACTGGTTAAAGAATGGCTACCCATTCGAACTTCGCAGACCGGAGTATTCCTACGAGATCAAATTCGGCGGTTATGTCCGTACCGAAGACATGGGAAATGGCAACACCAGATTTATCCATGAAGGCTATCAGTCCGTTATGGCGATCCCATACGATATGCCGATCGTAGGATATGATAATCATATGGTAAATACGCTGATGATCTGGGATGCAGAGCCTAAGGAAGGTTTCCAGTTAGATTCCTTTGATAAAGGAGATTATAACAAAGCGGTAGAGCAGGAAAACCTTGCACGTAACCTGGTGGAAGTCCTTTATCCGAATGACAATCATATTCAGGGAAAAGAACTTCGTTTAAAACAGCAGTATTTCTTCGTATCTGCAAGTTTACAGCGTGCGATCGCAAGATTCAAAAAGCATCATGAGGATATCCATCAGCTGCCTGAGAAAGCAGTATTCCAGATGAATGATACACATCCGACGGTTGCAGTGGCAGAGTTAATGCGTATTTTGCTGGATGAGGAAGGCTTAAGCTGGGAGGATGCGTGGGATATCACAACCCACTGTGTTGCTTATACCAACCATACCATTATGGCTGAGGCTCTTGAAAAATGGCCGATCGAGATTTTCCAGAGACTGCTTCCGCGTGTATATCAGATCGTGGAAGAGATCAACCGCCGTTTTGTTTTACAGATCCAGGAGCAGTATCCGGGCAACAATGATAAAATTGCAAAAATGGCAATTTTATATGATGGTCAGGTAAAAATGGCGCATCTTGCAATCGTTGCAGGTTATTCTGTCAACGGTGTTGCCAGACTGCACACAGAGATTTTGAAAAAAGAGCAGTTAAAAGATTTCTATGAGATGATGCCGCAGAAGTTCAATAACAAAACCAATGGTATCACACAGAGACGTTTCTTAGCACATGCGAACCCGCTTCTGGCTGACTGGGTGACAGCACATGTGGGAGAAGGCTGGATCACAGACCTTTCCCAGATCAGGAAACTTGCGCCTTATGCAGATGATAAAAAAGCACAGCAGGAGTTTCTGGAGATCAAGCACCAGAATAAAGTGCGCCTTGCAAAATATATCAAAGAGCACAATGGAATTGATGTAGATCCGGATTCCATCTTTGATGTGCAGGTGAAACGTCTTCATGAGTACAAACGTCAGCTGTTGAATATCCTTCATGTTATGTATCTCTATAACGAGATCAAAGAGCATCCGGATATGGAATTTGTTCCAAGAACATTCATTTTTGGTGCAAAGGCAGCAGCCGGTTATAAAAATGCAAAACTTACCATTAAACTGATCAACAGCGTTGCAGAAGTGATCAACAATGATAAGAGTATCAATAATAAGATCAAAGTGGTATTTATCGAGGACTACAAAGTTTCCAATGCAGAGTGGATCTTTGCAGCAGCAGATGTCAGCGAGCAGATCTCAACTGCAAGTAAAGAGGCATCCGGTACCGGTAATATGAAGTTCATGTTAAACGGTGCCCTGACACTTGGAACGATGGACGGTGCAAATGTTGAGATGTACGAGGAAGTCGGACCGGATAATATGTTTATTTTCGGTATGAGCTCGGACGAAGTGATCGCGCATGAGCATAACCGTGATTATGATCCGATGCAGATTTTCAACACGGATCAGGATATCCGCAAAGTTCTGACACAGTTAGTGAACGGATTCTACTCACCGAACGACTCCGAACTTTTCCGTGACCTGTACAATTCACTGCTGAATACGCACAGCACACAGTATGCGGATACGTACTTCATTCTTGCAGACTTCCGTTCTTATGCAGAAGCGCAGAAGAAGATCATGGAGTATTACAAGAACAAGAGCGCCTGGGCAAAGAGCGCTATCTTAAACACTGCACATTCCGGCAAGTTCTCATCCGACAGAACGATTCAGGAATATGTGGATGATATCTGGCATTTACCGAAGGTGAAGGTTGATGTGGAATAAAGTGATAAGAAAATAAAATTACAAGAAGGACAGTCCCTGTGAAAAAGGGGCTGTTTTTCTATATTTATGTTATGTCAAAAACAAATTGACAATTTTTTCGATACAAGTTATGGTAATAAGGAAATCTTTTTTATCAAATTGAGGGTGCAAGGTCTGCATAAAAATCCAGTTAAAACTGCAAGTGCAAAAAGCGACGAAACTATTTTCCTGAAATATCAGGTATATAGGAAGGAGCAATTATATATGGGAAAAAAAGTATTGAAAGCAGATACTGTAGTAAAGAATTACTGGCGGAATAACGAACAGTTTGCAGATATTTTTAATGCAGTTTTATTTAATGGAAATAAGGTTATAAAACCGGAAGAATTAGAAGATATGGATACAGAGGAATCTTTGGTATTAGAACACAAGGAGTATATACAGAGTATTGTGGCAGCAAGAGATAACGTTAAAATCAGAAAAAAATCTACCACTTATGATGCTGAATTTGTTATACTTGGATTGGAGGGACAGGAATGTATCCATTATGCAATGCCGTTAAGAGTGATGGGATATGATTATAGTACATACAAAAAGCAGTATGATGACAATGCGGCAAAGCGTAAAAAAGAAAAAGGATTAACAGAAGATGAATATCTGTCGGGAATGAAGAAAACAGATAAATTTATTCCTGTTATTACAATCGTTATCTATTATGGTGAGAAGCCGTGGGATGGAGCAGTATCTTTGCATGGGATGCTAAATATTCCAAAAGCAATGGAAACATTTGTGAATGATTATAAAATACATCTGGTGGAAGCCGGAAAAAATAATCTGGTATTGCATAATGTAAATAATCAGGATTTATTTAATCTGCTTGAAATTCTTTTAAGCAGAAGTGGAAGAACAGATGGAAAAAAAGAAAAAGCAATAGATTATACAAGAAAACATAAGGTAGACAAAGCTGTTATTATGACAGTAGCAGGCACTATGAATGGAAAAATTGATTATAATGAATTGATTGGGGAAGGAGAGAAAGGTATGGTCAGTGTATTTCAGGAAACATGGAATGAAGGAGAGGCAAAAGGTATTATTGAAATGGGGAATGACTTTGGACTTTCCGAGGAGGATATTTTAGCAAGACTTCAAAAAAAGTTGAATGTTTCACTGCAAAAAGCACAGGAATATCTTTACGCATATAGAAAACAGAACGCATAAGATATGCTCTCGGCGGTTTGCCTAACAATATCTTTGCTTCGCGCTATGTTTCTTATATTCCAAATAAAGAGCAGTTCATCGCCTATCATACAGTTACATTTAACGTTACCATTTATGCGATAGATTTGTTATACTTAAGTAGAAATTGCAAAAAAATAGTTTGGAGAGGCAGCTATGGCAGAATTTATAAAATTACCTGTTGGAATTGAAAATTTTGAAAAAATCCGCAGAGATGGTTTTTATTATGTTGATAAAACCGGTCTGATCGAGCAGCTTTTAAATAACTGGGGAGAGGTCAATCTGTTCACGCGTCCACGTCGGTTTGGTAAGACATTGAATATGAGTATGCTCAAATGTTTCTTTGAAATCGGTACAGATCAGTCGCTGTTTGAAGGATTATATATTTCTAAGAATAAGGCTTTATGTGATGCATATATGGGAAAGTATCCGGTCATATCAATCAGTTTAAAAGGGGTAAATGCAGACAGTTACGAAAATGCACGCAGCCTGTTGAAACGGATTGTGATGGAAGAAGCGAAAATGCACCGGATTATCATGAGTGGAAATAGGTTAGATGACATAGACAAGGCAGAATATATGTCACTTGTTACAGGAGATATGGGCGAGGACACACTTGTATACAGTATGAAAACGCTGACTGCATTACTGGAAAAGTATTATGAGAAAAAAGTGATTGTACTCATTGATGAGTATGATGTACCTCTTGCCAAGGCAAACGAGAATGGTTACTATGACCAGATGGTTTTACTTGTCAGAAATTTATTTGAAAACGTGTTAAAGACAAACAGTAGTTTAAAATTTGCAGTTTTAACAGGCTGTCTGCGTGTGGCAAAGGAGAGCATTTTTACAGGACTGAACAATTTTAAGACAAATTCAATCCTTGATGAAGAGTATGATGAGACGTTTGGATTTGTCGATGATGAAGTGAAAGAAATGCTTCATTATTACGGTCAGGATACACACTATGAAACGGTAAAAGAGTGGTATGACGGATACCGCTTTGGAAATGCAGATGTTTATTGCCCGTGGGATGTCATTAATTATTGCGATGCGCACAGAAGGAATCCGATGCTTCCACCGGAGAATTATTGGACTAATACCAGTGGAAACGATGTGCTGAAACATTTTATAGAAAGTGCAGGAGCAGCAAAGGGGCTGGCAAAAACAGACTTAGAGAGACTTGTAAATGGTGAAATCGTAGAAAAAGATATACGTGAGGATCTGACTTATAATGAACTGTATGCATCCATGGATAACCTTTGGAGTACACTTTTCATGGCGGGATATCTTACACATAAAGGCAGAGTTGATACAAAAAGATTCAGACTTGCAGTGCCAAACAGAGAAATCCGGAACATTATCACGGAGCAGGTTCTGGCTTTGTTTAAGCAGAATGTGGAAAAAGACGGACAGCTTCCGTGACACATTCCAAGAAAGATGTGACATGTAAAAATGTTGCATCTTTCTTTTTTATTGTTGCAGTCTGCGGTCAATTGGTTGCAATGTAAAAACGAACATGATAATGTGATAGTAACAGGAAACGGAAGATGCGCGGAAGCGCAAAACAAGGAGGCTAAATCCTCTCCTCACAAGGGTTCGGATTTTGCTTCGCAAAACAAGGAGGATTATATGATCTGGGAAGATGTATTAGCAAAATTTAAAGAGTTATTTGGGGATGAGGGTGAAATCGGTGTTTATTTTGCACCGGGACGTGTGAACATGATCGGTGAGCATACCGATTACAACGGAGGACACGTTTTCCCTTGTGCACTCACTATTGGTACATATGGTGTGGCAAGAAAAAGAGATGATAAGAAACTTCGTTTCTATTCCATGAATTTTGAGCAGCTCGGTGTGATCGAGTCCTCAGTAGAAGGTTTAAAGCCGGAAAAAGAAGCTGACTGGACGAACTATCCAAAGGGAGTTATGTGGGCGTTTGGCGAGAAGGGAATGAAAGTAGAGCAGGGCATGGATCTTGTTTTATTTGGCAATATTCCAAACGGCTCCGGACTTTCTTCTTCTGCATCCGTTGAAGTTCTGACCGGATATATTTTAAAAGATATGTTTGGATTCGACGTGACAAATCAGGATCTTGCGCTGATCGGACAGTTCTCTGAAAATAAATTCAACGGCGTAAACTGTGGTATCATGGATCAGTTTGCGATCGCAATGGGAAAAGCTGGTCATGCGATTTTCCTTGATACAGCAACTTTAAAATATGAGTATGCACCGATCAAGCTGGAAAATGCAAAGATCGTGATCTCCTGCAGCAACAAAAAACGTGGACTTGGAGATTCCAAATACAATGAGAGAAGAAGTGAGTGCGAGACTGCACTGGCAGAACTCCAGAAAGTTGTTAAAATTGATTCCCTTGGTGAACTCACGGAGGAACAGTTTGAACAGTACAAAGATGCGATCAAAGATCCTGTCAGGGTAAAACGTGCAAAACATGCGGTTTATGAGAATCAAAGAACCATCAAGGCAGTGGAAGCATTAAAGAATAACGATGTTGCTCTGTTTGGTGAGTTAATGAACGCCTCCCATGTTTCCCTTCGTGATGATTACGAAGTAACCGGTATCGAGCTTGACACATTGGTGGAAGAGGCATGGAAAGTAGACGGAGTGATCGGTTCCCGCATGACAGGTGCAGGATTCGGTGGATGTACCGTCAGCATTGTAAAGGATGAGGCAGTGGATTCCTTTATTGAAAAAGTAGGTGCTGCTTACAAAGATAAAATCGGTTACGCTGCTGATTTCTATGTAGTTGAGATCGGTGACGGCCCAGTAAAATTGGATTAATAATTCTTATAGATAATTGCGAAACTCATAAATAAGTAGATTTAAATTGTGAAAAATTGACAAAAGCTTGAGAAGACACTGGGGAGCCGCCGGTTCTTAGAAGTCAGATTCTGTATTTCATTCTGATTTATCAGAATTGAAATACAGGAGATGAGTTCTTAGTACCGTTGCGAGCGACACGTAGCGGAAGCGTGTCTTCGAAAATTTTGTTAATTCTTCACAATTGTTACAACCTAAATCAGAGTTTCGCAATTATCTAAATAATTCTTAAATAAAGAGGATAACACAATGATTCAGGAAAGAATTTTAGAATTGACAGAATATGGTCTTGTGACCGGGCTGGTAGAGCCGGAAGACAGGAGATTTACCATTAACCGCCTGTTAGAACTTTTTCATCTGGATGAATTAGAAGATGAAGTGGCAGCAGCCTATGCAAAGAGAACTCCGATGACGCAGGAGAGTGCAGAGGCAGCATTGGAAGACATCTTAAATGAGATGCTCGATTATGCGGCAGAAGATGGACTGATGCCGGAAGACACGATCACATGCAGAGATTTATTTGATACAAAGATCATGGGCATGCTTGTGCCAAGACCAAGTGAAGTGATCAAAAAATTCCAGGCACTCTATCAGATCAGCCCAAAGGAGGCAACTGACTATTTTTACAAATTAAGCAGGGATACAAACTACATTCGTAGATATCGTATCAAAAAAGACCAGAAATGGACTGCAGATACCGAGTTTGGAACATTGGATATCACCATCAATCTCTCCAAACCGGAAAAAGATCCGAAGGCGATCGCAGCAGCCAAGCTTGCAAAACAGAGCGGTTATCCAAAATGCCTTCTGTGCAAAGAAAACGAGGGATATGCAGGACGTGTGAACCATCCGGCAAGACAGAACCACAGGATCATTCCGGTAACGATCAACCACAGTGACTGGTTTTTCCAGTATTCACCATATGTTTACTACAATGAGCACTGTATCGTTTTTAACGCAGAGCATACACCGATGAAAATCGAGAAAGCAACCTTTGGAAAACTGTTGGATTTTGTAGAGCAGTTCCCACATTACTTTGTCGGATCGAATGCTGACCTTCCGATCGTTGGTGGATCTATTTTGAGCCACGATCATTTTCAGGGTGGACATTATGAGTTCGCGATGGCAAAAGCACCGGTGGAAAAAGAGCTGGTCTTCAAGGAATTTGAGGATGTGAAAGCCGGAATCGTAAAATGGCCAATGTCCGTGATCCGTATCAGCGCACCACAAAAAGAGCGCCTGATCGAGCTCGCAGATAAGATTTTACTTGCATGGAGAGGTTATACGGATGAAGATGCATTTATTTTTGCAGAGACAGAGGGCGAACCACATAACACGATCACTCCTATCGCAAGAAAACGCGGCAATGATTATGAGTTAGATCTTGTACTCCGCAATAATATCACGACAGAGGAGCATCCGATGGGTGTTTACCATCCACATGCAAAACTTCATCATATCAAAAAAGAAAACATTGGTCTGATCGAGGTTATGGGACTTGCAGTGCTTCCAGCCAGATTAAAAGATGAGATGGCAGCATTAGAACAGGCAATCTTAGACGGCGCAGAAATCCGTGAGGATGAAGTGCTTGCAAAACATGCAGACTGGGTGGAGGAATTTCTGCCTAAGTATGGATTTACAGCAGGAAGTGGTCTGGAAGGTGAGATTACACCGGAAAAATTACATGAGATCATTCAGACAGAAATCGGTCTTGTGTTCAAGGAAGTTTTATTGGACGCAGGTGTTTACAAGTGCACAGAGGAAGGCAGAAAGGCATTCCGTAAGTTTGTAGATACCGTTAATGCATAAAAATACAGGGGAGTATTTTTAAATAGAAGAGAAACTGTCCGGGCAGTATCCGTAAGGAAAATGTCCAGTGGCAGTTTTCTTTTTTTATCTATTTACTTTCATACAGTATTGTTGTAAAGTAATAATTGTTCCGTAGATCTGTACATATATGGTGCAGACAGCAGGAAAAACATTCGAGAGTAAGAAAACAGTGAGGAAGAGAATATGATTTCACAGAAAATACAGAAGGCATTGCAGGGAAGTTCTGCAATCCGTGCAATGTTTGTAGAGGGAAATGAACTTGCCGCCAGGGTGGGAAGAGAGAACGTGTATGATTTTTCATTGGGGAATCCTGCAACACCGGCTCCGGCAGCATTGAACGAGGCAATTAAGCAACTGGTGGATGAGACCGATCCGCTGGTTTTACATGGATATATGGACAACGCCGGTTACCCGGATGTCCGTCAGGCGGTTGCAGAGAACTTAAACAAGCGTTTTGGAACTGCATTTACTTCCCATAATATTGTGATGACAGTGGGAGCAGCGGGAGGATTGAACATTATTTTTAAAACAATCTTAGATCCGGGTGACGAGGTGATCGTGTTTGCCCCATATTTCGGAGAGTACAAGAGTTATGCAGCCAATTTTGATGCGGAAGTCGTGGAAGTGGCACCGGATTTTGAAACATTCCAGCCAGATCTGATGGCATTTGAAAAAGCGATCAATGAAAAGACCAAGGCAGTGATCGTGAACACACCAAACAATCCGACAGGTGTGATCTATCATGAAGAAACCATGAAAAAGATGGCTGAGACTCTGGAAAAGAAGGAAAAAGAGATTGGACACGAAATTTATCTGATTTCCGATGAGCCTTACCGTGAACTTGTCTACGATGGAAATCAAGAGGATTTCCTGACGAAATACTATAGGAATACAATTGTAGGTTATTCCTTCAGCAAATCCCTTTCCCTTCCGGGTGAGCGTATTGGATATGTGGTTGTTCCGGATGAGGTGGAAAATGCAGATCAGGTCATTGACGGCATTGTTGTATCCAACCGTACCCTCGGCTTTGTGAATGCGCCATCCCTGCTTCAGAAAGCAGTTGCAAAATGTCTGGATGAGAAAACGAATCTGGCATTTTATGATGAAAACAGAAAGATGTTATACGAAGGACTGCAAAAGCTAGGTTTTCACTGCATCAAACCGGAAGGCGCTTTTTATATGTGGGTAAAATCTCCGGATACAGACGAAGAAAAATTTGTTGCAGCAGGTAAAAAATACAATATCATCATGGTAAAGGGCAGCGCATTCGGATGTGCAGGCTATGTCCGTCTTGCTTACTGTGTTTCCCATGAGACGGTGAAAAATGCCCTGACTGCGTTTGAAAAACTGGCAGAAGATTACGGATTGTATACAGAATAAAATGAGCAGATTGTAATGAATTTGTGAAATGTATCAGGAAAATCGAGAGAGTGGAGAGAGTAAAATTTATGAGTAACTGGGAAGAATATGTAAGGACAGTGGAACCGTATGTTCCGGGAGAGCAGCCAAACCAGCCGGACATGATCAAATTGAATACCAACGAAAACCCATATCCGCCTGCACCGGGCGTAGTAGAGGCTTTGAAGAACTTTGATACGGACAAATTGAGACTTTATCCGGAACCGACCTGTAAAGTGTTAGTCGATGCGATCGCAGATTATTATGGAATCAGGAGCAGTCAGGTGTTTACCGGTGTCGGTTCGGATGATGTGCTTGCCATGATATTTATGACATTTTTTAACAGCAAAAAGCCGATCCTGTTTCCGGATATCACCTATTCTTTTTATGATGTGTGGGCAAATATGCTTCGGATTCCGTTTGAGACAAAAGCGTTGGATGATGATTTCCAGATCAAAAAAGAGGACTATTATGGGGAAAACGGCGGCGTGGTGTTCCCAAATCCGAATGCACCGACCGGAATTCTTATGCCGCTTTCAGAGATCGAGGATATCATTGCACACAACCGCGATGTGATCGTAGTTGTGGATGAGGCATACATTGATTTTGGCGGGGAGTCTGCGCTGCCTCTGATCGAAAAATATGACAATCTTCTCGTGGTACAGACCTTTTCAAAATCGCGTTCCCTGGCAGGTATGCGGCTTGGGTTTGCGATGGGAAATGAAAAGCTGATCCGGTATATCAATGATGTGAAATATTCTTTCAATTCCTACACGCTCAATCAGACAGCGCTTGTACTTGGTGTGCAGGCGATCAGGGACAGGGAGTATTTTGAGGAAACCTGTGCGAAAGTCATCGCTACAAGGGAATGGACGAAGTGCGAACTGAAAAAACTTGGATTTTCTTTTGGGGATTCCATGAGCAACTTTATTTTTGCAACACATGAAAGAGTTCCTGCAAAAGAAATATTTGAAGCACTCCGGGAGCATAACATTTTCGTGCGCTATTTTTCCAAGCCGAGAATTAGCAATTATCTGCGTATCAGCATCGGAACCCAGCAGGAGATGGAGCGTCTGACCGATTTTCTGGCTGTTTTTCTGGGAGAATAACAGGATGCCGTCAGGTATAAATTAAAGTTATAGTTAATATGAAAATAAGTGTTGCTTTTTCAACTGGATTCGACTATTATAGAATTTGCATCTGTAACACTTTAGTGTGCAAAACAGATATTTACTTTAAAACTTTACTATGATAAAATGTGCGTAGATTGGAAGTTTCTGATTATAGTAAGAGATGATATCATTTTGATTTATGAGAAGGAGAAGGTAAAATGAGCAAGAAACTAAGGACCGAGGCAGTAGACCATCTTTTTGATGCGATTTTAAGCCTGGAAAACAGAGAAGAATGTTATACTTTTTTTGAAGATGTCTGCACTGTGAATGAACTGCTTTCCTTATCACAGCGATTTGAGGTTGCCAAGATGCTGCGCGACCAGAAAACATATCTTGATATTGCAGAGAAAACAGGTGCTTCCACAGCGACCATCAGCCGTGTAAACCGTTCTTTGAATTATGGGAATGACGGATATGACATGGTATTTGCCAGAATGGCTGCATCAGAGACAAACGAAGCATAAAACAGAATAGGAAAACCCGGAAAAAAAGAAAAACCCGGAGCTGCACGGATCATGTCTGGTATAGACAGTGTTCCATTCAGCACCGGGTTTTATTTTTCCTTTTTGGAAGGATCTTTTTCTTCGTGCAACATCTGATCGACAATGCGCTCGATAATTGTTTTTTTCAGGTAGACATCATAGCTTAACATACAGATAAAGCTGAATGTCCTTAAAAGCTCCGCGTCCTCACCTTCCATTCCCTCAAAAGTTTTCATGGAGGTGTTAAACTTTTTTGCAAGGTCTTTCATGATATTTAAGGTTTCCTGATGCTCTAAACCGAATACTTCTTTATAGATATCCTCAAGACTCATCTCAGAACTGCCTTTTCCAAAATACTTGTCCGTGATCGGATTTAAAATACTCTGGATGTCACTGATACTTAAGATACTCTTGAAATAGTAGATAAAAATCAAAGTCAGCACATGTTCTTTGGAATATTTTTTCTTTTCTGGAGGAGGAAGAAGATCGTTTTTCGCATAATTGTTGATCATGGTCTTTGTCAGAATCTTATCATCCTCATGCCGTTTGGAGGTGGCAAGCTGGGAATCCATGAAAGTTGTCACCTGATCCATATAAAGATCGATATTTGGGATATCTTCCGGTTTTACATAGTCGATTCTGTTAAATTCATCTAATATATCACTTAAAAATTGTTTTGTATTCATTTTTCTACCTGCTTTTATTCTTACTGGTTTAATCGTATTCTCTACATCAGATTATATAGTATTGAAAACTAGATGACAAGATACAATTGAATTTAATTGTATGAATTTGAATGTGGACGGTCGTAGATTTTTTCTGACGCAAAGGACGGTTATTTTTTATTGTTAAAAAAAGAAAATATGTTCGATTTTACTGTTCATAAGCAGGGATAATGTGTTACAATAGATGGGAATATGATATTGTAATAAAAAAGGGATTGAATATTACAAACAACAACGAAAATGGAGATTTCTATGAGTATTTATGATACATTGAACGAACAGCAGAGAGAAGCGGTATTTCACACGGAGGGACCGGTTCTGATCTTAGCGGGTGCGGGTTCCGGAAAAACGCGTGTCCTGACACATCGCACCGCTTATCTGATCGAAGAAAAGGGTGTGAATCCATACAATATTATGGCGATCACCTTTACGAATAAAGCGGCAGGTGAGATGCGTGAGAGGATCGACCAGCTTGTGGGATATGGCTCTGAGAGCATCTGGGTATCAACGTTCCATTCTACCTGTGTGCGCATTTTAAGACGTCATATTGACCGCATCGGGTTTGACACTAATTTTACAATCTATGATTCCGATGATCAGAAGACACTGATGAAGGATATCTGTAAACGTCTGAATGTGGATACTAAGATTTACAAAGAGCGAAGTCTGCTTGCTGCGATTTCCAAGGCAAAAGATGAGCTGGTAGATCCACAGGAATTTTCTCTCCGGGCGGCTGCTTCCGGGGATTTCGCAAAACGGAAACAGGCAGAGATTTATAGGGAGTATCAGGATGCACTGCGGCGGAATAATGCGCTTGATTTTGATGATCTGATCGTAAAGACGGTTGAATTGTTTAAAACGGATGATCAGGTGTTAGACTACTATCAGGAACGCTTCCGCTATATTATGGTGGACGAGTATCAGGATACGAATACGGCACAGTTTGAACTGATCAGTATTCTTGCCAGAAAGTATAAGAACCTGTGTGTCGTTGGTGATGATGACCAGTCTATCTATAAGTTCCGCGGCGCCAATATTTATAATATTCTGAATTTTGAAAAACATTTTCCGGAGGCAGTGACGATAAAACTGGAACAGAATTACCGTTCTACACAGAATATTTTAAATGCTGCAAACGGAGTGATCTCCAACAATATGGGACGAAAAAGAAAGACACTCTGGACAGACAATGAAGAGGGGAAAAAGATCGGTTTCAAGCAGTTTGAGACAGGCTATGAAGAGGCAGAGTATGTCGCAAAGGATATCAATGCCTGTGTGAAGGACGGCAGATATCATTACGGTGACTGTGCTGTTCTCTACCGCACAAACGCACAGTCCCGTCTTTTTGAGGAAAAATTTATCGTATCCAATATTCCATATAAGATTGTCGGCGGCGTGAACTTCTATGCAAGAAAAGAGATCAAAGACCTGCTTGCCTATTTGAAAACGATCGATAATGCAAGAGATGATCTTGCTGTCCGCAGGATCATTAATGTGCCAAAACGTGGAATCGGTGCAACAACCTTAAATCGTGTGGCAGATTATGCGGCTGCGGCAGATATCAGTTTTTATAATGCATTGAAAATGGCAGACGATATTCCGACACTCGGCAAGAGTGCTGCAAAGATCAAGCCATTTGTGAATTTTATTCAGGTGATGCGCAGTAAAGTAGAGATTATCAGCGTTTCTGAACTTTTGCAGGAGATTATAGACGAAACCGGATATGTGAAAGAATTGGAAGCGGAAGATACCGAAGAGGCAAAGGCGCGTATTGAGAATATCGATGAGTTGATCAGCAAAGTGGTTGCTTACGAGGAAGGCGAGGAACATCCGACACTCAGTGGTTTTTTAGAGGAAGTGGCACTGGTTGCAGACATCGACAGTCTCGATGAGGGCAGTGATTATGTTGTTTTAATGACATTACATAGTGCAAAAGGTCTGGAGTTCCCGAAAGTTTACCTTGCCGGAATGGAGGATGGATTGTTCCCAAGTTATATGTCCATCACTTCGGACAGTTCTTCTGAGGATCTCGAAGAGGAGCGACGCTTGGCTTATGTGGGGATCACGAGAGCCAAAGAAGAACTTACAATTACCTGTGCAAGACAACGTATGATTCGTGGCGAAACGCAATATAATAAAGTATCGCGGTTTGTTCGGGAGATTCCGTCTGAACTGTTGGACAGTGAACGGAGAAAGCCGGCATCTGCAAGAGAATCTTCTTTTGGAAAAGAGAGCAGTTTCCCATCTTTTTTACAGAACCAGACAACAGCAAGACCGAAAAGAACAACACTGCGCCAGCAGCCTTCCGGACAGAGTATGCAGGCAAAGGCACTTGTCACAAAGGGTGTTGTAAAGTCAGAGCTTGACTATGGTATCGGGGACACCGTATCGCATATCAAGTTTGGCAGAGGAGTTGTGAAAAACATCATGGATGGCGGAAGAGATTACGAGGTGACCGTGGATTTCGAAGGATATGGTGTGAAAAAAATGTTTGCCTCTTTTGCAAAATTAAAGCGTATCTGATTCTATTTGTAAGCAGGGACGTTTGTGTATCCGAAACTCTAAAAAATATATAAAATTTTTGAAAAATGTAAATTTTTTATATTCGAAAAGTAAAGGATATGATATAATGAGCGTAAGCAATGAGCGGTGCACGTAGATTTTTCTGGTGTGTATTGCGTTTAGGTTTTGCATATCCTAAAAAGTATAAATTAGAGAAGGAGCGGAACACTATGAACAAGGTGGAAGATTTCATCAATACGACAAAGTTAAACGACTTACTCAATAAGAAAGAGGAGCTGATCAATATGACAAAGTTGAATGAATTATTAAACAAAAAAGAAGCAGAAGAAAAGAAAACATCAAAGGTTGTATGGATTTTTGCAATCATCGGTATTATTGCAGCAGTTGCAGCAGCAGTATATGGCGTATATCGTTTCTTTACACCAGATTATCTGGAAGACTTTGAAGACGATTTTGAAGATGATTATGATGACGATTTCTTTGAAGATGAAGAGGACGAAGAAGAGCCGGCAAAACCAGCAGAGAAAAAAGAAGAAGAATAAAAATAATCTGGAGGGCTGCGGATGCAGCCCTTTTTTCTTGTGTAACAGATAAAAGAAATAGAAAACTGTGAAGTTAATAAAATGTCAATGGAATCATGGACAATTTTATAGTTGATGAAATAAAAATGCGAGGAATTTATGAAAAAAGGACAAATCATAGAAGGCGTGATCGAGCGCGTAGACTTTCCAAATAAGGGAATTATCAGAACAGAGGATGGCAGACAGGTTATTGTAAAAAATACGATACCGGGACAGAAAGTGTCTGCTTCCATCAATAAAATCCGCAAGGGAAAAGCAGAGGGCAGACTTTTAGAGGTATTGGAAAAGTCACCGCTGGAAGGGGACAAAACAGGATGTGTCCATGCCGGGGAATGTGGAGGATGTACTTATCAGACACTTCCATACGACAGGCAGCTTGAGATGAAAGCAGAACAGGTAAAAAAATTAATGGATGATGTGATCGATCAGGAAAACCGGGATTACCAGTTTCTGGGAATCAAGGAAAGTCCAAGGCAGACCGGATACCGCAATAAAATGGAATTTTCCTTTGGGGATGAATTTAAGGATGGACCATTAGCACTTGGCATGCATAAGCGTGGAAGCTTTTATGATATTGTGACGGTGGAAAACTGCCAGATCGTGGATGAGGATTTCAGAAAGATTCTGTCTGTCACACTTGCTTATTTTCGTGAAAAAAATATCACCTATTACCATAAACTGCGTCACACCGGATATTTGAGACATCTGCTTGTCCGTAAGGCAGTCAAAACAGGGGAAATATTAGTAGATCTGGTGACTACAACGCAGACGGATTTTCCGGGAATTGCCGCAGCACAGATAGATGAAGTTGAAAGTACGTTGAACAATGCACAGGAAAACGCATTTGCAGGAACGGAAGAGGAATTATTAGAGGGCTGGAAAGCTGCTCTTCTTGCAGCGGATTACAAAGGTATCATGACAGGTATTCTGCATACGAGAAATGACAATGTGGCAGATACCGTGACGAATGAAGGCACGGATGTTTTATATGGACAGGATTTCTTTTACGAGGAATTGTTAGGGCTTCGCTTTAAGATCACACCATTTTCCTTTTTCCAGACAAATTCCCTGGGTGCAGAGGTGCTATATCAGACTGCCAGAGAGTTTATCGGAGATGCACTTCCAAGCGGAACAGACGCAGATATTGCGGAACATGGTAAAATTGTATTTGATCTGTATTCCGGAACCGGAACGATCGCACAGATGCTTTCTCCGGTAGCCAAAAAAGTGATCGGTGTGGAGATCATTGAGGAAGCAGTGGAAGCTGCCAAAGAGAATGCACAGTTAAATGGTTTACATAACTGCGAGTTTATCGCAGGGGATGTGCTCAAAGTCATTGACAGCATTGAAGAAAAGCCGGATTATATTGTACTTGATCCACCAAGGGACGGAATCAATCCAAAAGCTTTGGAAAAAATCATTCGTTACAATGTGCCTCAGATGGTTTATATTTCCTGCAAGCCGACCAGTCTGGCAAGAGATCTGGAAGTTTTACAGGCGAGAGGATATGAAGTGAAAAAGGTCTGTTGTGTCGATATGTTTCCTTCGACGTTTCATGTTGAGACAGTTGTCTTACTTTCCAAGGGAATGGTCGACAGCAGAAAAGTGAAGGTGGACTTCCCCCTGGAGGATATGGATTTATCTGAATTCAAGGGAAAAGCAACTTATGAGCAGATAAAGGAATATGTACTGGAGGAGACAGGACTTAAGGTTTCATCACTGTATATCGCACAGATTAAGAAGAAGTGTGGACTGGATGTCGGTGAGAACTTCAATCTGGCTAAATTAGAGAATGTGAGACAGCCACAGTGTACACCGGAGAAGGAAGATGCGATTATGCAGGCGTTTAGGCATTTTGGAATTATATAGGTTGTGGATAAACAGCATCATGTGTTAAAAATATAGTGAAGTATGGGAAAAAGGACATTCCAGAACTGTAGATTTTACAGGTCAGGGGATGTCCTTTTTGCAGATATGGAAGTGTTCAAGGAACAAGGTAATGATACTGAAGTATTAAGACTGATATGAATGATACCTATCCTATTGAGGGCTTAAAATGCACTGATGGAAAGCAAGAGGATTTCATGGAACAGTGGATAGAACGGAGATTGAATATAAAAATGAGATAAGTAAGTAAAGATGCCAGTTGAAGTGGAGGTTCCTGCTTGGCTTTTTTCTTGCTCTTTTGCAGATGGTAAAATATAATTGTATGTGTAATAGCGAGAAGGTTTGAAGGGATAGGTAGGAGAGTAATGATAGAACTTGATTGGGCAAAATTTGAAATATTAAATAAAAAATATGCAAATGCATTTGAAACGCTATGTTTACATCTTTTTAGCAGATATGTTCATACAGAGTGTATTGGTGCAGATTTTAATCAGGCTGGATTGGAGACAGAACCAGTTAAATATAAAGGGAAATTCTATGGCTTCCAATCTAAATATTTCAGTCCGAGTATGGATTATAAACAAATAGAGCATTCTGTTCAATTGGCATTAACATCGTATCCCGATTTGGATGTCATTAAAATATTTTATAATTGTAATGCAAGACTATCGGCATCGTCTACAAAACAGGAATTAGATAAAAAGGCTAAAAATCGAGGGGTTAAACTTGAATGGCTGGGAAGGTCATATTTTGAAGTTGCATTAAATAAAAAGGAAAATCTGGATTTATGCCAATTGTTTTTTGGTGCAGGTAGGGAACTGGAATATTTTGCTGATATAATAGATAATGAGAAAAGAGCATTTTTAACAAGTACCAATTATCTGGAATTAAATGTAGCTTGTGCAGAAAAAAGATTAAATAATAGTGAACAACTTGTCGAAGAACTTTTGGAGAATAGTGAAATATCTGTAATTAGAGGTTTACCTGGAACTGGTAAAAGTGTCCTTTTGGATAAAATATTTATGATATTAAGTGGAAGTAATTTAAAGTTTTATGACCAGATTGCTGCAATATCTAAAAATAAGAGTATTCCAATCTTGATTAAATTGAAATATTGTTCAGCTTGTCCTTTGGAACAACTTATCATAACAAAAAAAACAGAATACAAGTTGAATTTTGATAATTATTCAATAATTTACTTGCTTGATGGTTTGGATGAAGTTTCGAGTGAAATTGCGGAACAAACAATATCGTATATTAAAGAACTTGCAAAGCAAAAAAATACAAAGAAAATAATTTTGTCTATACGAAAAATGTCCAGTAATAATATGTATTTGCACGATTGTGTTAATGAGAATGCTTTTTATGAGATTCAGGAGTTAGACGAAAAGAATATAGTTTCATTTTTCGAGGATAGAGGAGAGAAAGATAAGATTGAGAAACTTAAAAGTTTGAAAATAACTAATAAAAAATTGTTTGATGAAATTAAAGATATTTTGTTGGTTAATTTATTTTATGATTCTATGAATTATGTTAGTAATGGGACAACGATTTACGATTTGTTTTGGTTAAAGGATCATTATTGGAATAGTAAAAGGAAGGATAAATTAATAGCTCTTAATTTGCCAGAACCTCAGTCAGATGAAATATTAGAAATAAATAAGCAAATAGCTTACCACATGCATAGCGATAAAACAGTAATTATTGCGAAAAAGAATTTTAGAAATATTGTTTCAAAAATGTATCCTCAATTAAGTTACAAAGATGTGAATGCAGTTTGTAACTACATTTTAGAAACATATTTTGAGAATAGGATTGAGGATGAGTTTTACTCATATCAACATAGACGATATCAAGAGTACTTTTATACGCTATCTCTATATGATTTATATAAATACAATGTTGGTAATTTACGAAAAGAACAAATATTTACTAATTATGAACTTTTTGATGAATTTGTTTTGCCATATTTTGAAGATAGAAGTGATAAAGAAAAACAGTTACCATTCTCAATAGAAGTGAGATTGTTTAAAACATATATGGGAAAAAATCCATTGTGGGGAGCTGATGAACCAGGATATAAGTATTTACGAGAATTCTCTTATGCAGTAGCTGCACAAGAGGAAGAAGCTTTTTATCGTATAATTCAGGATGAAAATCTGTCATTAAAGGGTAATGTTTTGATTGATGTATCTTATATCAAAAGTATTGCTGAATGTGAGAGAAAGTCAAAAATTGGAAGAATACCGGATCCACTTGAAGAAGTATTTCGCTTTTTATTATGCAACATAGAAATATATTGGAGATGTAATAAAAGAGAAATGGCTTTAAAAGCAGTACAAGAATTGCAGCAATCTATACAGTGCATAAAAGACGAGTATCCGGAATTGATGGAAAAAGTAAATAATGCCTTTTTTGAAGAAAAAAGAGCACAGCTTTTTATAGAGTTGATTATTTTTGAAAAAAATACCAAAGAGATACTTGAGGATATAAATAAAAATGGTATTAGAGAACGTGTAGTAAGCGGTGAAACTGAATATGAGAAACTGTGTAGTGCTTTCTTTGAAATTCTATTTCAATATAAATATGAGGAAGTATTAGTTTTACTGGAATTGTTTACAGATGAAAATATAGAATGTTTGTGTGCCTTTTTGATTCGGGTTCAAAATTTAAGATATTTGAAAGATAGGAAGATTTCAGAAAAATTAGAAAAATGCTTACTTCGTTGTAGTGAAAAAACAAAAGGCATTTTGATGCTAAAAAAATATTTTGACCTTGAGTTAACAGCGGAAGAAGAAGGAATACTGGAAAATGAATTTGAGAGATTAAGTGCGGAACGTTGGGTGGATTTGTTTGGCTTTAAGAAAGAACATAATAAGGCAGCTTTTTTAAGTATGTTATATAACCGTAATTGTGTAAGTGAACAATATAAATATGATACTAGGGTATTGCATCAAAATTTATATTGTAATTATGCAAAAATGTTAGATGGTGAGATATCGTATACAAGATTAATGACGACTTTTTTTTCTGATTATAATAATACGATTTTTAATCGATTTACAAACATTACTTATGAAGCTACAAATATATTTGCTTTAATTATTAGTGAGAAAAGGTTGGTGTATGTAGAAAGACAAAAATTGCTTGAAATGTTGGAACAAAAAGCAAAAAACGTAATTCATCTAGGCTTATTATTTAAGCAATTAAAAAATGAAGAAACGGAGGAGTGTGATAAATTAATCAGGAGATTTTTGCCAGATATTAATCAATCATATAAGGGGCAGGAAAGCTTTGATATAACAGAAAATGTCAAGAAATATTTTGAATTGGCATATTTATATACTGGTTTTGATAGCGAAAAAAGTATAGAGTATATTAGAAAAGGTCTAAATTCTGGTGTTATACGACACGGATGGAGAAAGGATGGGATAGTAGATACCTTTCTGTTAGACGCTTTGAAAATTATGTGGAATAAATATTATTTTGAAAGGAATGAATTGCAAATATTCACCCAAAAATATTTGCAAATGATATTAGCAATAAATCAGATTACAGATGAAAATTATAGATGTTCAGTAATTAAAGAATTGATAGAAATGTTATTAGAGAATGACCTTGAACTAGCAAAGGAGATGATGGAAAATATAATATCAAATAATCTACATATCAATGAAACACTTTTGCAATATTGTATAGCATTGGTGAAAATTGGGGAGCCAGTGAATGAAATAATATTGTTGCTTGATTATTTCGATATTGAAAATTATAACGAAGAATCAATATCAATGAAATTACAAGTGTTATTAATGATTTACAAGAGCGAATGGTATGATAGAAAAGAAAAAGAAGAAATAAAAGATAAAATAAAGTACTATGCGGAAAAAGGGTGGATATCAATGCCTGTACGGTGGAGCGAAGAACTATTCCAAATTTACCTAAATTTTTGCAAAAATGAAAATATAGAGACACATTTAAGAAATATAACGCAGGAACATAAAGTCGATAAAGATTTAGAGGAAAATAAATTTTGTAAAAAGATTGCAAGATGTAAAACTAAAAGGTATTTACAGAAATTATTTGATGAGTTAATGAATTATCGTAATCACATAATAATTCGGTCTGGTGATGCGTGGGATATGATTATAGATAAAGTGTATGAGATTGATGGAAATGCTGATAAAATATTGATTTATATGGAAGCTTGTAAGTTTCCACACGATATATATTATACTTCAAATTCGTCATATTTTTATATGCCATTAGGACGTATTATAGAAAGGGAAGGGTTAACCACAAAAGTATGGAACCATCTAAAAAAGAATGGAGGATATGGCGATTTTATTAGTCTTATAAAGGCTTATGACTATATGAATAACAAAAAAATGTGCAAAAGGTTGTTTATAAGATTTTTTCAGTATTGTGAGTTCTTAGTTTATGATGAAGCTCATTATGAAATAAATACTGAACAATAACGATTTTGGAAAAGGGTAAAGGCTTATCGCCCTAAGTGGGTGTGAACCTTTTGAAAAAAGATGAAGGGCTGCTATTTAGTATAACAAGTAATTTTTACTCAATATGGGGACAATTGTCTTACATTCCAAAAGAATGGTCGATAGCACATCTTCCTAGAGAACATGGATTTATCTGAATTCAAAGGGAAAAGCAACTTATGAGCAGATAAAGGCATATGTATTGGAACAGACAGAACGTAAGGTTTCATCACTGTATATCGCACAGATTAAGAAGAAGTGTGGATTGGATGTCGGTGAGAACTTTAATTTGTCTAAATCAGACAATGCGAGACAGCCACAGTGTACACCAGAAAAGGAAGATGCAATTATGCAGGCGTTTAGGCATTTTGGAATTGTATAAATTGTGGATAAGTAGTATCGTGGGTTAAAAATATAGTGATGTATGGGAAAAAGGACATTCCGGAACTGTAGATTTTACAGGTCAGGGGATGTCTTTTTTGCAGATATTGAAGTGTTCAAGGGACAAGGTAATGATACTGAGGTATTAAGACTGATATGAATGATATCTATCTTATCTAATCAGATGATATGGATTGGGATTATTGCTAACATTTCATGTAGAACAAGAGAAAAAGCAGTACATATACAACGCACAAATCACAACAAACAACAAAAAATAATAGGAAATTAGTTGAAAAAGCAAAAGGGTTTGATATAATGTAATGTGATAGAGTGTACGAGTTTTTGTTTTTATTCGGAGGTGAAAAAATGACAGATGTCAGTACGGATAAATGGATTAACATTGATGAAGCCGCAGAATATTTAGGTGTGAAAGCAGGGACTATCCGTGGCTGGATTAGAAATAATAAGGGCATTCCGGCGCGCAAGGTTGGAAAGCAATGGAAGTTCAAATGTTCTGAGCTGGACAAATGGATTGAGAGTGGGAAAAGCGCAATGGACTGATTCTGCATTGCGTAGCGACAAATACAACAATTAGAATGGAGATTTAAGAGGATTATGGCTGTGAAAAAGTCTGAATTATATTCCCTCCTGTGGGAGGCTTGCAATAAATTAAGAGGCGGTGTGGAACCGTCGCGGTATAAAGATTATGTATTGGTTTTGCTGTTCTTTAAGTATGTATCCGATAGATATAAGGGACAACCATTTGCAGAATTTACGGTAAGTCAGGGAGCATCTTTTGATGATCTGATTGCCGCTAAAGGTAAAAGTGATATTGGTGAACGCGTAGACAAGATTCTTCAGAAATTCCTGGAGGACAATAGACTGCAGGGTTCTCTGCCAGATGTCAGCTTCAACAACCGTGAGGAGCTTGGTTCCGGAAAGGAACTGGTAGACAGAGTAAGTGGCCTGATTGGTGTGTTCCAGAACCCTGCCATCGACTTTAAAAACAACCGTGCCAGCGGTGATGATATCATCGGGGATGCCTATGAGTATTTCATGATGAAGTTTGCACAGGAATCCGGTAAGAGCAAGGGACAATTCTATACACCAAGTGAGGTGTCTCGTATTATTGCCCGCCTGATTGGTATTGGTGATATCAAGCAGATGCCCAACAAAAAATGGACTCTGCACGATCCAGCTGCAGGCAGCGGAAGCCTCCTCATCCGAGCGGCAGATGAAGCACCAGTGGATGAAAATGGCGATTCCATCGTGACTATTTTTGGACAGGAAAAATATCCGGATACCGCTGGTTTGGCGAAGATGAATTTTGTGCTGCATAATAAAGGAACCGGTGAAATAAAGAGTGGCAATACGCTGGCAGATCCTCAGTACCTGGATGAGTTCGGCGAATTAAAGAAGTTTGATTTTATCGTTATGAATCCTCCTTTCTCTGATAAGGATTGGACAGACGGTATTACGACTACCAAGGATAAATTTAGACGATTTGATGGCTTTGACATTCCTCCGGAAAAGAATGGTGATTATGCGTGGTTCCTTCATGTCCTTAAAGCACTGGATAGCAACGGAAAAGCGGGCATTATCCTTCCACACGGTGTACTGTTCAGGGGAAATGCGGAGGAGAGCATCCGTATCGAGGTATTGAAGAAAAAATATATTAAGGGAATCGTCAGCCTTCCAGGTAACTTGTTTTATGGCACTGGCATTCCGGCTTGCATTATCATCATCGACAAGGAGAATGCAGATGAACGGGAGGGTATTTTCCTGATCGATGCCAGCCGTGGATACAAGAAGGATGGCAATAAAAACAGATTGCGGGAGCAGGATATAGAGAAGATTGTTCAGACCTTTACTCACAGACTGGAGATTAAGGGTTATTCCCGTTTTGTTAAATACAGTGATATTTTAGAGGGTAACGGGGGTAATCTAAATATTCCGCGTTACATTCAGAAAATAGACGATACTTTGCCGCAGAATATTGCAGCGCATCTGAAGGGCGGCATTCCGGGAACAGATGTGGCATCGCTAAAACGACTGTGGGACATTTCTCCTGACTTAAAGTTGCAGATTTTTAAGTGCGTCGATGAGACGCATGATGTATATAAGCTTGCATTGCCTTCTGTTTCTATTGAAACTGTGATCGGGCAGGATAGTAATATCTGCGCAGAAAAGCAGACAGAAACCGAAGAGGTATTTGGACAGTGGAGAGAATACGTAAAAGACATTTTGCTTGGCATTGATTCGGAAACAAATCCGAAAGAGCTGATCCGTACCATCTCGGTCATGTTGCTCCATGCTTATGAGTCCACCAGACTTTTGGACAATTATGATGTTTACGATTGCCTGATGAATTACTGGAACGCAAAGCTCCAGGATGATGTGTATGTCATCAAAGCCAGCGGTTATGAGGCAGGAAGAGAAATCGAGTATGTATATGCACAGAAGAAGGCAAAGGATGAGAGTGGAGAAACTATCACAGTAGATGATACGTCAAAAGTGAAGTCTTTTGATGGAGCTCTGATTCCGAGAGAACTGATTGAATCTGTGTATTTTGCAGAGGAATTGTCAGCCATCAATGCTTTGTTGGAACAATCCGCAACGCTGGAATTTGAACTGGATGAAATGCGGGAAGAAGAATCCGGAGATGATGGACTGCTAAAGGAAGCACTAAACGATAAAGGAGACAGTATTCCAAAAGCGAAGCTGAACGCACGTATTAAAGAATTGGATGCAAAAAAAACATCGAAGGATATGAGTGTTTTGACACAGTTAGTGGCTCTTTTTGATGCAGGGAAAGCTACCGAGATGGAAGCACTGCTCAAAACTGTACCGGAAGTAAAAGCGTTTGATCTTCGCAATAAAAATGGTACTTTTGGTAAGGCAAAGCTGAAAACTGCACTGAAAGTTGCAGCAGAATCTGCAGTTGTACCAGAAATCTATCTGGATGAATACGCAGCGCTGACAGCTTATGCGGAAAAATCAGCAGAAAAAGATACCGTGGACAAAGAGCTGAAAGAAGCCCGAAATGCCTTGGATGACAAGGTTGAAGCTAAGTATAGCGAGCTTTCCATTGAGGAAATTAAGCATCTGCTGTTTGATCTCAAGTGGATGGCAAAGTTAGAGACTGACATTTGTGGTGAAGTCGAGCAGGTGCTGAATGCATTGTCTTCCAGAGTGTTACTAATAGCGAAACGATATGAGCATACGTTGGGAGAAATCGAGGACAGAACTACAAAATCAAGGACTGCTGTTATGGCGGCGCTGGAAAGGATGGGGTACAAATGGTAAAAGAATTTATAGACCCTGTGATGGCAATCGATATACCTGCTGATTGGAACTTGGTACCTTTAGGAAATTGTGTGACCGAGAAACTCTCCTATGGTGTAAATGCCCCTGCGATACCATACAGACCCGGATTTCCTCGCTATATCAGAATTACAGATATTACAGAAGATGGACAGTTTGATGATGGTAATCCCAAGTCTGTTATTACTGCTGAAAGAGAAAAATACATATTAAAAGATGGTGATATTGTTCTGGCGCGAACTGGCGCAAGCACTGGAAAATCATATTTATATCGAAGAAGTGATGGAGAATTAGTGTATGCAGGTTTTTTGATCAAAGCATCCATCGACATAACACATCATAACCCTCGATTTATTGTAGGGCAATTAACGACAAAACGATACTGGAATTGGGTAGCTACGACCTCAATGCGCAGTGGACAACCGGGCATAAACGGGAAAGAATATTCTTCATTTCTTATTCCCGTGGCACCGAAGAAAGAGCAAGAGGAAATCGCACGAACGCTATCCGAATTTGACATTTACATCGATGACCTTGCTGAACTGATTGAGAAAAAGCGCGGCATCCGCGATGGAGCATTGGAAGATTTGATGAGTGGTCACACACGCTTGGAAGGCTATGATAAAGCGTGGTCAACGTATTTATTTGACGATTATTTTTCCCTTTTGCCAACTAACACATATGCGAGAGAACAGTTGACAGACAAAGGAAACGTTGGCGATGTTCATTATGGCGACGTGTTGATAAAATATGGCGTGGTCTTAACAGATAAAGACGATATTCCTCGATTAAAAGATTCGTCTGACATAAAAGAACGAAGCTTGTTAAAACGGAAAGATGTTCTTATTGCTGATACTGCAGAGGATGACACAGTAGGTAAAGTAGTTCAAGTTGGTGCTGTTACTATCCCGTTGGTTGGTGGTTTACACACAGTTGCCTGCCGACCGAATTATGAGACGGCAGATGGATTTTTGGGATATTACATGAATTCTACTTCATATCATGACCAGCTGTATCCGTATATTACTGGAATCAAGGTGTCTTCTGTTTCAAAAAAGTCTTTTACTGAAACAGAGTTATATATTCCAAGCGATGTAAAGGAGCAGAGAGCAATCGCAGATACGCTAACGGCAATGGACAAAGAAATCGGAGCATTGGAAAATGAACGGGATAAAATGATTCAAATCAGAGAAGGTGCGATGGATGACCTGTTAACAGGCCGCATCCGTCTGAAAGCGTAGGGAGGTATGAGAATGGCAACGGTAGATCCTGAGAAAAAATTACAAAGCAGAGTCCTGCATTGGCTCAAAGATGATTTGGGCTACACCTATATCGGAGATTTGAGGGATATCGACAATACTCCAATCAAGGAAGATTTGCTTTCGGCAAATCTGAAAAAGCGCGGTTATACCGATGACCAGATTAAGACAGCTATAGGAGAGTTGGTAAACAAGGCTGGTAATCAGGTGGACTCCTTATATCAGATCAACCGCAGTGTCTATTCTCTGCTCCGTTATGGACGTCAGGGTACAAAGGATGCACATGGTCATAGACCTACAGTTCACTATATCGATTGGGTGAATCCTGAAAACAACGATTTTGCTGTCG